>CENP01054157.1_pt1 | contig 28193 bp, 33 predicted proteins | sample 361281 | NCBI WGS metagenome assembly CENP01 (sample SAMEA2591122, study PRJEB7988) | marine metagenome | biome: marine biome (ENVO:00000447); feature: deep chlorophyll maximum layer (ENVO:xxxxxxxx); material: saline water (ENVO:00002010), including plankton (ENVO:xxxxxxxx) | depth 70 m | reverse complement strand
CTCAAATATATTTTGAGGTGGAACTATGAAAAATATCCAAAAAATACACGAGCATTAAAGTTTTTTGATGCAGATCGATCAAGTAATCTGATTTTTGAAGATGAACAAAAAAAACTTATTGAAAGTTTAAAAAAGGTCAATAATTACAATGAAAAATATTTAATTAATACATTACATGGTAAGGTCGATAATTGTACATTAAAAGAAGTTGTCAGAGGTCATACAGCATTTCATCTTAATCAATTTGGTGTCTATTAATAATAATGTCCTATAATTAATATTATGTAAAACAGGATATGTTGGTATTTGTTTGTATATTTAAGAATGATTATATCTACTACCCCTAGCATTAATGGTAGACAAGTAATTGAAGTTCTAGGAATCGCACGAGGAAACACTGTAAGATCGAGAAATGCAGCAAGGGATATATTTGCTGCATTAAAAAATGTTGTTGGAGGTGAAATTGACGAATACACAAAATTACAAGCTCAAGCAAGAGAACAAGCTATTAGCAGAATGAAAGATGATGCTAAGTCTATTGGTGCAGATGCTGTTATTAATGTTCGTATTACTACATCGATGATAATGCAGGGATGTTCTGAAATAATGGCTTACGGCACCGCAGTTAAACTCAGCTAAATGAACGATTCTGAAATGATCTTTAGTATAGTAATTTGGTTAGTTATAATTGCTTCCTTGATTTATTTATTAATTAGAAAGATAATTAAAGAAGAAAACGAAGATTTTGAAAATAGAGATTATTAATGTCATATTTTAAAGAATTTTTAAAAGATAAAAGTGTTGGAGCAATTTCCTCTAGCAGCAAAGCTATGGGAAATGTAATTTATGGCTCACTTAATTTGAAAGAAGCTGAGGCTGTTGCTGAGTTTGGTGCAGGTGATGGAATCTTCACAAAAGAAATATTAAAACTTATTGGACCTAATACTAAATTTTTTGTTTTTGAAACAAATGAATCATTCATCAAAATACTTAAAGAAAAAATTAGTGATGATAGAGTGATAATTATAAAAGATAGCGCTGAAAAAATTGGCGAATACATTCTAAATAATAATATTAAAAAAGTTAATTATATAATTTCTGCTCTACCTCTATCACTTATTCCAGTTCCTGTTAAAAACTCTATTATTGAAAATTCAATTAAATATCTGAAAAGCGATGGTCAGTATGTTCAATTTCAATACACACCATATGATTATAGACGGTTAAAAAGATATTTTAAGAAAGTAAAACTAACTTTTACCTTAACAAACTTCCCACCTGCTTTTCTTTACAGATGTTATCCTTGAATATTGTTATATATTATTTAAAAATAAAAATCCAGAGATACTAAACTTTTTAAATTTCATCACTTATAAAACAAAGTCTAAATTTATTTTTTTTATAAACTATATAAGAGTTGTTTTCTATCCAATCTCCACAGTTTAAATATTCAATTTTCTTTTTTTTTATAGTTATTGTTTTAATCTCAGGATTATGAATATGTCCACATATAACACCTTTTAGACCTCTTTGTAAAGCTTGATATGCTAACTGATTTTCAAAATTAGAAATGAACTTAACAGCTTGTTTAACATTATCTTTTGCAAATTTTGACAATGATACTTTATATCCAATTTTTTTTAAAAATCTATCAATCATTATCGCAATTTCATAACCATATCCTCCAATAACCCCCAACCATTTTAATTGAACAACACCATCATACTTATCTCCGTGTGAAATTAAATACCCTTTCCATTCATATTCATCAACTATTTCAATATTTCCAAATTTTACTGGCGAATAAGATCTTAAAAAATCATCATGATTTCCTGTTATATAAATAATTTTAGTGCCCTTATTTGAGTAAGCAAGTAGTTTCCTAATTATATCTGTTGCCTCTTTTGTCCAGTAAAATCTTTTTTTTAAAAGCCACCCATCAATAATATCTCCAACTAAAAAAATGATATCAGGAGGTTTTTTATTGAGTACTTTGTAAAGTTTTATAGGATTCGATCCTCTCGAACCCAAATGTAAATCAGAAATAAATAAAGCTTCGATATTACAATTTATATTTTTTGTAGATATTATATGTTAAATAACTATTAATTAATATTTAGCTAAGAATTGCACTTTAATAGAAAAAAAAAGTTCATCAAACTTAGTAAAAAGAATGATGAACTTAGTTTCTAAAAGATTATCTGAAAACCTTCAATTATTTGAAAGAAGTTCAGAAAATCTTACTGATTTCCGAGAATTATTGGAAGACCATTTTCACCTGAACCAATAACAATTACTTTAGAGTTATTGGATTCAGAAAGCTTTAAAGTAGCCTCTATACCCTTTTCTTGAAGAATTCTATCAGTTAATGAAGCACTTAAAATTCTGTTTGCTCTAGCTTTACCTTCAGCATCAATTCTTTGTCTTTCTGCTTCTTGTTCTGCTTTAACAAGTCTAAATTCATACTCAAGAGCTTCTTGCTCTTGAACAAGTTTTCTCTCAATACCTTCCTTAATTGCTGTAGGAAGAGTTACATCTCTTACTAAAACTGAATTAAGTTGAATATGCTGAGTTAAAACGTTGTCTCTTGTTTCTTCAAAGATTTCGTTTTGAATAGCATCACGTTTTGTAGAATAAAGTTGTTCTGGAGTATATCTACCCACAACACTTCTAGCAACAGCTCTAATATTAGGAAGTAGAACAGAATTTAGATAATTCTCACCTTTAGTTTGGTGTAAAAGACCCAATTCTTCATATACAGGTTGATATAAAACTGATACATCTAGACTGATCTCAAGACCATTAGATGATAATACCTGCATACTTTCCATTACTTCTTGCTGTTTTACATTATAGATAACTAGTCTATTCCATGGAGCAATAATTTTAAAACCCTCACCTTTTGGTGGTTGATCTGTTACAACCCCGCCTCCTAGTGTTCTAAAAAGAACACCGGCTTCACCTGATCCAATGTTTACAGAAGATCTTGAGATAAATACGATCAATAATAATGATAATAAGATAATAGGTAAACCTACATTTGGTAAATTTTTCATTTAAATAATATATTAAGTTAACATTCCTCCATCAACATGGAGAACTTGACCAGTTATATAACTGGATAAATCAGATGCTAGAAAAACACATGCATTTCCAACATCACTTGGATTACCACCTCTTTTTAGTGGTATGCTTTCTTTCCAGGACTTAATTACATCTTCTGGAAGAGAGACTGTCATATCAGTTTCAATAAATCCTGGAGCAATAACATTACTTCTGATATTTCTTGATCCCAATTCTAGTGCTACTGACTTGGAGAAACCAATAATTCCAGCTTTTGAGGCTGAATAGTTTGATTGTCCTGCATTTCCTTTAACACCAACAACTGAACTAATGTTTATAATAGAACCACTCCTTTGTTTTAGGAATGTTTTTATAGATGCTTTAGTTAAATTAAAAACTGATGAAAGATTAGTATTAATAACAGTATCAAAATCATCTTTTTCCATTCTCATTAGAAGGTTGTCTTTCTTTATTCCAGCATTATTTACAAGAATATCAATTTTTTCAAAATCACTCAAAACATCATCAATAAGCTTAAGAGCATCATCGTGATTTGAAGCATCACTTTTATAAGCCTTTGATTTAATTCCTAAAGAGTTAAGTTCATTTTCTAAATTTTCAGCAGACTCTTTTGAGTTATTGTATGTAAATGCAACATTACAGCCATTTTCAGCAAAAGACTTGCAAATAGCTTTACCTATTCCCCTACTACCTCCAGTAACAATCGCAACCTTAGAATCTAACAACTTCATTAGTTTAAAATTTGTTTTACAGTTTTTCCAATATCAGCAGGAGAATCTACAACAGAAATACCAGATTCTCTCATTATTCTCTTTTTAGCTGTTGCAGTATCATCTTTGCCTCCAATAATCGCGCCTGCATGACCCATTTTTCTACCCTTAGGAGCAGTTTCACCAGCAATGAATCCAACAACTGGTTTTTTATTTCCATTTTCTGCTACCCATTTAGCAGCATCAATTTCTAATTGACCACCAATCTCACCAATTAATACGATTAGATCTGTGTTTTCATCATTCATAAAAAGCTGAATTGAATCTAGCAAAGTAGTTCCAATAATAGGATCTCCCCCTACTCCAATAGCAGTTGAAATTCCATAACCAGCTTTTACAACCTGATCAGCAGCCTCATAAGTTAATGTACCGGACTTTGAAACAATTCCAATATTTCCCTTTTGGAAAACAAAACCTGGCATAATACCAATTTTTGCTTCTTCGGGTGTTATAATTCCTGGACAATTAGGCCCAATAAGTCTTACATTTTTTTCCTTTATATAAGATAAAACTTTAGTCATATCTGAAACAGGAATTCCTTCAGTTATCGCTACAATAGTCTTGATACCAGATTCAGCTGCTTCCATTATAGCGTCAGCAGCAAATGCAGGAGGTACAAAAATTATAGATGTATTAATATCTTCATTAATAATTGCTTCTTGTACACTATTATATACTGGCTTATTTAAATGTGTTGAGGCTCCTTTACCTGGAGTAACACCACACACAACATTTGTCCCATATTCAATCATTTGTTCAGAGTGAAAAGTACCCTCACTACCGGTAAATCCTTGAACTAAAACTTTAGAGTCCTTGTTGACTATAATGCTCATCTATTTTTTTGACAAATTTATTTTATTCTTTCGAGATACTGACCTTTTTCAGTATCAATTTTCACCTTGTCTCCTTCATTTATGAACAATGGTACATTTACAATTGCACCTGTTTCTAATGTAGCAGGTTTAGTAGCATTTGTTGCAGTATTTCCTTTAACCCCTGGCTCAGTATGAGTTACTTGTAGAGTAACATTTAATGGCATGTCAACTGATAGTGGATTATTATCCTCAGTATTAATTATAATAGTAACATTCTCACCTTCTTTAAGTAAATCTGGATAGTCTATTTTTGACTTTTCAATAGTAATCTGATTATAATCATCATTATTCATGAAATAATAATAATCAGAGTCATTGTATAAAAATTGGTATTGACTTGTCATTACTTTGACTTCATCTATTTTGTGCCCTGAAGGAAATGTATTATCAATAACTTTTCCATTTGTAACACTTTTAAGCTTTGTTCTAACAAATGCTGGACCCTTTCCAGGTTTTACATGAAGGAATTCAATTACTTTGAAAATATCATGGTTGTATTTGATACAAAGACCTTTTCTAATATCACTAGTGCTTGCCATAAATTAGTTTTTTTGAAAGTAACCTTTCATAATTCCACGTTGAGAGTTTTCTATAAATTGAATAATTTCATCTCTTTCTGGTGTTGCGTTTAACTCAGCTTGAATAATTTCCATAGCCTGAGTATTATTGTATTTCTTTTGATAAAGAATTCTGTAAACATTCTGAATTTCTTGAACTTTTGCACTTGTGAATCCTCTTCTTCTTAATCCAACAGAATTAATTCCAACATATGATAATGGTTCTCTTGCAGCTTTAACAAATGGAGGTACATCTTTTCTAACTAATGATCCACCTGCTATAAATGCATGTGATCCTATCTTACAAAATTGATGTACTGCAACAAATCCTGAAAGAATAACATAATCACCTACAGTGATGTGTCCAGCTAATGTTGAACTATTGGAGAAAATACAATTATCCCCAACATAACAATCATGAGCAACATGTGAATAAGCCATAATTAAACAATCAGAACCAATCTTGGTTGTTCCTCTATCTTTTGTTCCTCTGTTAATAGTAACACACTCCCTTATAGTTGTATTATCTCCAATTTCACAAAGTGAATCTTCTCCTTCAAATTTTAAATCTTGTGGCACACCTGAAATTACTGCTCCAGGACAAATATTACAATTTTTACCAATCCTTGCGCCTTCCATTATGGTAACATTAGAACCTACCCAGGTTCCTTCTCCAATTTCAACATCACTGCTAATTGTTGCGAATGGCTCTACAACAACATTTTTAGCAATTTTTGCTCCAGGGTGAACATAAGCTAAAGGTTGATTCATAATTATGTCTTTTTAATAATTTTTGCCATAAACTCTCCCTCACTTTTTACTTCATCTCCAACAAATGATTGTCCAAACATATGAATAATTCCTCTTCTGATTGGAGATATAAGTTCTAGTTTACAAATAAGAGTATCTCCAGGGACAACAGGGTTCTTAAACTTACACTTATCCATCTTCATAAAAAATGTTAAATAGTTCTCAGGATCAGGAACTGTGTTAAGTACTAGTACTCCACCAGCCTGAGCCATGAACTCAACCTGAAGTACACCAGGCATTACTGGTGCACCAGGAAAATGTCCTTCTACCCATGATTCATTTTTCTCTACCCTTCTTAAACCTATTACATGAGATTCAGATATCTCAAGAACCTCATCAATTAATAAAAACGGAGGACGATGAGGAATAACCTTCATAATTTGATTAGAGTCCATTAATGACTTTTTATTAAAATTAATTTTGGGTAATGTATTCTTTCTATCCGATTTAATCACTTCAGAGACTTTTTCTGCAAATTTAGCATTTATTGAATGACCTGGTTTTTCAGCTATAATTTTTCCTCTAATTTTCATTCCAATTAAAGCCAAATCTCCAATTACATCTAATAATTTATGTCTTGCTGCTTCATTAGGATAATGAAGATTCAAGTTGTCTAAAATACCATTAGGTGTAACAGATATAGAATCTTTATTAAAAGCCTTCTTTAATATATCCATATTACTCTCTGCTAAAGGTTTATCTACGTATACTATTGCGTTGTTTAGATCACCACCTTTAATTAAACCATTTTCAAGCAATGTTTCTAGTTCATGAAGAAAACTAAAAGTTCTTGCTGATGAAATCTCTTTTTTAAACTCACTAATATGATTGATTGATGCCTCTTGCTCACCTAAAACTATAGTTTTATAATCAACTATTGTATTTACCTTATAATTATCATCTGGTATAATTGAGATTTTACTACCAGAATCTTCACATTCGTATGTAATTGATTCTGATGGAAAAAATTCCTCTCTTAATACATTCTGTTCAACAATTTTAGCTTCTTCTAAGGCATTAATAAAGAATTTTGAAGAGCCATCCATTATTGGAACCTCAGGACCATCAAGGCATATATAACAGTTATCTATTTCTAGACCAGTAATAGCAGCTAAAACATGTTCACACGTATGGATTCTAAATGAACCATTATCTAGATTTGTACTTCTATCAGTATTGGATATATATTTAATATGAGCGTTTATAAGATTGTCCCCTTTAATATCCTCTCTGACAAACACTAATCCTGTATCAGCTGGAGCTGGTTTAAATGTTATATTAACATGTTCACCAGTATGGAGACCAACTCCACTCAGCTTTGTTTCTTTTGAAATAGTTTTTTGGGGTACAGTTCTTCTAATCATTAATCTTTCTTATCTATTTTTTTAACAATTTCTGGTAAATTCTTAAAGTGAATATATGATTTGTTATAATTCATATATGAAATTGCAGGAGTACCAGTTATTCGAGCATTACTTTCTACATCAGATGTTACACCAGCTTGAGCTTGTATTTTAACATTATCTCCAATTTTTAAATGACCAATTATTCCTACTTGACCACCAATCATACAATTTCTACCAATTTTTGTAGAGCCGGCGACACCTGATTGGGCTGCTATAGCAGTGTTTTCACCAATTTCAACATTATGAGCAATTTGAATCTGATTATCAAGTTTTACACCATCATTTATGATTGTTGACCCAATAGTAGCTCTATCAATAGTAGAATTAGAACCAATTTCAACATTATTTCCAATAACTACATTACCAGTTTGAGGTATTTTTTTATATGTACCGTCATCGTTTGGAGCAAATCCAAACCCATCAGAACCAATTGAGCAGCTTGAATGTATAATACAACTATTACCAATTGTTGTATCATTTAAAATTTTTGTTCCTGGATAAATCTTACAATTATTTCCAATTTTTACATTATCTCCTATAAATACTTGACTATAAATAACACAATCATTACCAATTACAGAGTTTTTTCCAATAGTTGTATAAGAACCAACATATGAACTATTTGAAATAATTGATGATTTATCAATATCTGATTTATCACTAATTCCTGGTTTTTTAGATTTATCATCATTAAATAGCTCTAAAATTTTAGTAAATGAAGAGTATGGGTCTTTAACTTTAATAAGTGTAGTTGTTGTTTTTTCTGTAGGTTTAAAATCATTTGATACAATAGTAGCAGAGGCATCTGTAGAATATATATATTCAGTATACTTTGGATTAGCTAAGAATGTAAGAGAGCCTTTTTTTCCCTCTTCTATCTTAGATAAAGTATTTATAACAACATCTCTGTTGCCAACCACAGTTCCATTCAATTGATCAGCAATCTGCCCAGCTGTAAAATTCATATCTGCAAAATTAAAAAATTATGTGAAATGCTTAAATTAGTATGTTTTTTATGAAGATTAAATATCAATTAAATCAGCTGAAAGAAATATCATTAAAAGTTACTCAGAACTTTAACCATAAAATTGTTTTAATTAGTGGGGAAATGGGTGCTGGCAAAACTACATTAATTAAGCAAATTTTAATAGGTCTAAATGTAATTGATAATATATCAAGTCCTACATTCTCCATAATTAATGAGTATAAAACTAAAAGTACAGATTTGATATATCATATGGATTTATATAGAATAAATAAAATTGAGGAGTTAGAAGAAATTGGATTCTTTGAATACCTGGAATCAGGAAATTTATGTTTTATAGAATGGGGAGAGATCATTGAGAATATGATTGGTGAAGATTATAATAAATTCAATATCATCGAAAATGGTGATTTAAGAATACTTGAAAAAATAAAATGAATTTTTTAAAAAGACTATACTACTACTCTACAGGGTTTATTATTGGAATTATTTTTCTGTTTTTTATTCTAAATGGTAAAAGAGCATCTTGTAATTATGCTCCTAATGCTCGTGTAATTGACAATATAACATCGAAAGAATTAATTATAGATTCAAAGAGTGAAGCTTTTTTTAATCAAGAAGAGTTAATTGAAATTCTTAATAGTGGAAAGGTAATCTTTAATAAAAGTGAACCTAACAAAAAGCCTTGTGGTGTTTATTATATTAAATCAGGAGATTTTAATATAAATGTAATTAATTGCGAGAATGAAGCAACTATAAAGATTAATTAGATCTTCTTCTTTTAAGTTCCTTCATGATAAGCTGAAGTTCTCTCGAAGTCTGACCTTTTACTGAAGTGTTTTCCTCTGCTCTACGAATTAAATAAGGAATTACCTGCTTTATAGGCCCAAAAGGGAGGTATTTGATTACATTATAACCTTCTTCAGCTAGATTAAATGATATGTTATCACTCATTCCATAAAGTTGACCAAACCATATTTTTGGATTATTCTTTTGCATCTTACCTACTTTCATTATATCCAAAATACCATATATGCTTTTCTCATTATGGGAGCCACAAAAAAGTGAAAAATTGTCAAGATTTGATAATATAAACTTTGCTCCTTCGTTAAAATTAACATCAGTAGCATCCTTGGATCCGCATATAGGAGATTTATAATTATGTTTTTTAGCTCTTTTATTTTCTTTCTCAATATAAGCACCCCTTACAAGTTTAATACCAATATGAAAGCTATTTTCAATAGAAAGTTTCTTTAATTGATTTAAATAGTTTAACCTATCATGTCTATACATTTGAGAAGTATTAAAAACAATTGTGTTGTGTTGATTATATTTAATCATCATACTTAAAACAATATCATCAATTGCACCTTGAAACCATGATTCTTCTGCATCAACTAAAATTTTAATTTGATTTTCAAAAGCTGTTTTACATATAATATCAAATCTATCAACTATCCTATCATAAAGACCTTTCTCAAAATCTGATAATTCTTTTTCTTCTGTAACTTTATTAAGTATGTCAGAGCTAGCAATAGCAGTTGGTTTAAAAACAGTAAAATCTAATATATCTTTTGAAGCAGCAAACTCTATTGACCTAATCACTTCTTTTAAAGAGTTATCATAAGTTTTTTCATTCTCTAGTCCTTCAACAGAGTAATGAAGATAACTTTTAACGTTTTTATCATTAAGTTTCTTTACTATCTTAAATGATTCTTGAAAATTTTCTCCTGAGCAAAATTGACGAAAAACAGTAGCTCTAACAATAAATAAAACTGGTAATTTTAACTTTAAACTAAGTTCTAGTATATTTTTACCAAAATTTGTAAGTGTTCTGCTAGATATAACTTTGAAAAGAAAGTAAGCTTTTTTTAATTCAAAATTTGATTTAAGTATGAAACCATTCTTTGTATTATCTAAAAGCATAAAATAAATACCTAATTTTGCATAAATCTAATCAAAATAAATTAATGAAAAACGATCAATATTCATTACTAAAAGAAAAGATTAAATCTAAAGATTTTAGTAGTGTTTTTTTACTTGTGGACGAAAACACGGATAAGTATTGCCTTGAGATTTTTATCAATAAATCTGAAATAAATAATTTTAAGAAAATACTTATCAAATCAGGTGAGGAAAATAAGAATATTGATACATGCATTAATATATGGAAAGAATTAAATTCACAAAAAGCAGACAGAAAATCACTTATAATAAATTTAGGGGGTGGTGTACTAACTGATATTGGTGGTTTTGTTGCGTCAACCTATTTAAGAGGAATAGAATTTATAAATGTTCCTACAACTTTACTTGGCATGGTAGATGCGGCACATGGTGGAAAAACTGGAATCGATTTTTTGAGTTTAAAAAATCAAATAGGAGTGTTTAGTATGCCGATGGATGTAATACTAGACTCTGTTTATCTCAAGACTCTTTCTAAAGAAGAATATTTAAATGGATATGCTGAAATATTCAAGCATAGTTTTTTAACAGATTTAAGCGATCTAAGCTTTCAGTCATTAATAAAGCTTGATTTTTTTAATGATGTTGACTTCATTATTAGTAAGTATTCAGATATAAAGAATCAAATTGTAAGAATTGATAAATATGAATCTAATTCAAGAAAGGTTCTAAATCTTGGGCATACAATTGGACATGCAATTGAATCCTATTCACATTTATCCAATAGTCTAGATAATTTAAAACATGGTGAAGCTGTAATAATAGGTCTTATAACTGAATTGTATATATCAAACAAACTAAATGATTTCTCTCTTGATACAGTAGATAAACTAAAAGAAGTATCATTAAATTATTTTAGTAAAATTAGCCTAACACATGGTGACTTAAAAAGTATTTATGATCTTATGATTTTTGATAAAAAGAATGATAAAGGATCTGTTAACTTCGTTCTTTTAGATAAAGTTGGAGCGCCTGTCATTGATCAAAAGGTTGGGTATGATATTTTTATTGAAGCATTTGACTACTACACTAATTAATTAAAGCTCCTGAAAAATATTTTTCATTAATCTTTTCTTATCATTTATACTCTCTTCTAATGATATCATTGTTTCGGTTCTTAATACTCCCTCTACATCATCAATTGAGAATATAATCTCTCTGGCATGCTCTGTTCCCTTAGCCCTAATTTTACAAAAAATATTGTATTTACCAGTAGTAATATGAGCTACAGTCACATAAGGCTTTTTCTTTAACTCTTCGATTATTTCATAAGTTCTCCTTGATCTATCAATTAACACACCTACATACGCAATAAAGTTATAGCCTAACGATTTATAGTCTAATGTCAAAGAGGAACCTTTGATTATCCCAAGATCTTCCATTTTCTTTACCCTCACATGTACTGTACCCGCTGAAATAAGTAGTCTTTTAGCTATATCAGTGAAAGGAGTTCTTGTATTATCTATTAAAATATCTAGAATTTTTCTATCAACGTCGTCTAATTTTTTCATTTTGTTTGGAATTTCTACTAAAATATTAAATTTTTTCTAACGTTTTCTTCATTTTCATTGAAATATCCGTACACATTTCTTAAAAACTTTGATTTAATTGCGAATTTTTTATTTAAATTTACAAATGTTTCTTAGTTTACAATTGTGAATTATATAAATGTTATATATTGTAAATCAGTATTTTATATAATATAAATAGAGTAATAAATGAATAAAAAAAATATACTCAATAGGATAAAAAAAATTATATCAGATAATAATCTTAGCAATTCAGAATTTGCTGAAAAAATTGGCATTCCCAAATCATCTGTCTCTCACCTACTCTCTGAAAGAAACAATCCTAGTTTAGATGTAATTATTAAAATATCAGAGATTTTTGAGGATATATCTACAGATTATTTAATATTTGGCTATAAAAGTGATAAAGAAATACCCACAGAGCCATTAAACAATCTATTTGATGATCTAAATAAGGAAACTTCAAAAGATTCTGTTAAAGATTCTAATAATAACATAAAATCTATTATTCTTATTTACGAAAACAATAAATTTGAACAAATTGATAAGTTAAAGGATTGAAAAAAGTAATAATACTCTCATTTCTGTTTATATCATGCTATAATGTAGAAAGAGATTGCATAGAATTTAGAACTGGATCCTTTGAATTCAGTACTTCAATTAATGATTCTATTGTTAAATCAACATTTATTAGAACTGATAATTATGAAATAGAGCAGTTTAAAGGTGTTAAAGATTCATCTACAATTAGATGGGTTAATGAATGTGAATTTATACTAACAAAAATTAATCCTAAGACTAATCAAGAAAGAAGGCCTATAAGAATTAAAATTTTAAGAACCGTTGGAAATTCATATGATTTTGAATATTCTCAGGTTAATAATCCTCAAAAAGTAAATAGAGGTACTGTCAATAAAATATCCGATTAAAACTCAAACTTTGTTTGAGTCTCATCATCATTTGACTTAACCTCTTGCTCATCATTTACCTCAATCTGTTTTATCTTCTTAATCTTTACGCCTATTTTATTTTTTTCCTTGTAAGAAATTTTCCTAACATTATATTTAGTTACAATATTTCCTTTACTATCTCTCCCCTTAGTAGTTAGATCAGCAAAATCAACTTCCCATTTTAGTTTTTTAAGAGAAGCACGTTTTCTAAGATATACATTAACTACATCTGCCTCATCTTTACTGTTTTCTGAAAAGTATAAGACTTCAGAGCCTTCTTTACCCTGAGTAAGATTATAGTCCTTATCTCTTATAACACCTGATATCTTAAATCTTTTCATATATGAAGTGCCATTTTTACCGTCTCTATAAATAAGATTATAAACGGTCTCCTTAGATTTTGAATTAAAAAGTGATACATGTAAAATATCTCTTCCCACAAATAACTTATTATCAACTTTAACAACCTTCATAATACCATCAGATGTAAACACAATAACGTCATCAAGGTCAGAACAATCACAAACAAATTCATCCTTTTTAAGAGATGTACCAACAAATCCCTCAGCCTTATTAACGTATAGTTTGTAATTTTTAATTGATATAGTTTTCTTATCTAGCTCATCAAACTCATCAACTATAGTCTTTCTTTTTCTGTCTTTTCCATAATGTTTCTTTAGATGTGTAAAATATTGTATAGTGTAATCAACAAGATGATTAAGGTTATTTTTTACCTCTTCTATATTTACTTCGATACTATTAAGCTTGTCTTTAACTTTATCTAGATCAAATTTTGAAATCTTTCTAATTGGAATTTCAGTTAGTTTTTTAATATCATCAACTGTAACATCTTTTTTTAATTTACTTTTAAATGGATCCAAGCCAGAGTCTATAGTGGACAAAACCTCATCCCATGTTGTCTTTTCCTCAATATCTCTATATATTCTATTCTCTATAAATATTCTTTCAAGTGATATAGAGTGCCATTGATTTTCTAGTTCATCTAATTGAATTTCCAGTTCTTTCTTAAGTAGATCTTTAGTATTGTCTGTAGATATCTTTAAGATATCTCGTACACCTAAAAATTGAGGCTTATTGTCTGAAATAATACAACATAAAGGTGATATAGACACTTGACATTGAGTAAATGCGAATAATGAGTCAATAGTCTTTTGAATCGACGAACCAGATGGCAAGTAAACTAATATTTCAACTTCAGCCGAGGTATTATCTTCAATTTTTTTGATTTTAACTTTACCTTTTTCAGAAGCTTTAATTATTGACTCGATTAATGATGCTGTAGTAGTACCATAAGGTATCTCTTTTATAACTATAGTATTTTTATCGTACTTCTCTACAGTTGCCCTAACTTTAACCCTACCTCCTCTATTTCCATCATTATAATTTGAAACATCTATGCTACCACCAGTTTGAAAATCAGGAAAGAGTTTAAAACTTCTTCCTTTCAAGTATTTGATACTTCCATCAATTAGTTCATTAAAATTATGAGGTAGTATTTTGGTAGAAAGTCCTACAGCAATACCCTCAGCACCTTGAGCTAACAATAATGGAAATTTTACTGGTAAATGAATTGGCTCTTTTTTTCTACCATCATATGAAAGCTGCCAATTAGTTGTTTTTGGGTTAAAAACAACCTCTAGTGCAAATTTTGATAATCTTGCTTCAATATAACGAGAGGCTGCAGCTCTATCGCCAGTATATATATTACCCCAATTCCCTTGCATGTCAATAAGTAACTCCTTTTGCCCAACTTGAACAATTGCGTCAGATATGCTTGCATCTCCATGAGGGTGATACTGCATAGTGTGACCAACAATATTTGCAACTTTATTATATCTTCCATCTTCTAAATCAAACATTGAGTGAAGAATTCTTCTTTGAACTGGTTTTAGACCATCCATTAAATCAGGAACAGCTCTTTCAAGAATTACATAGGAAGCATAATCAAGGAACCATTCCTTATACATACCTCCAACTTTAGTGAGGTAATTTGAATCTTCTATATTTATATTATCATTTAAATCACTCATCAGGATTATCATTTATAAGATCTAGTTCAACCTTGAGGTTTTCGATAATAAATTGCTGTCTATCTGGAGTGTTTTTACCCATGTAGAAGCTTAAAAGATTCTCAATTGTAGTTGAGTGGTCAATAACTACAGGGTCTAACTTAATGTCATCACCGATAAAGTTTTTAAATTCATCAGGAGAAATTTCACCAAGACCTTTAAATCTAGTTATTTCAAACTTACCATTAGATGAGTTTAAAATTTCATTTTTCTCTGATTCACTGTAACAATAATGAGTTTTTTCCTTATTTCTAACTCTAAAAATTGGTGTTTGAAGTATATAGAGATGGCCATTCTTTATTAACTCAGGGAAGAATTGTAAGAAAAAAGTTATAATCAAAAGTCGAATATGCATTCCGTCAACATCTGCATCTGTTGCAATAACAATATTGTTATACCTAAGATCCTCCATGCTATTCTCAATATTTAGAGCAGCCTGCAAAAGGTTAAACTCCTCATTTTCATATACAATTTTTTTTGTCATTCCATATGAGTTAAGGGGTTTACCTCTTAAACTAAATACAGCTTGAGTATTTACATCTCTTGATTTTGTTATAGATCCACTTGCTGAGTCACCCTCTGTAATAAAAATTGTTGAGTCAAGTCTATTTGATTTTTTTAACTCATTTAAATGAACTCTACAATCTCTTAGTTTCTTATTGTGAAGGTTTGCTTTTTTTGCTCTTTCCCTGGCAAGTTTTCTAATACCCGACAACTCTTTTCTTTCCCTTTCAGCTTGAACTATTTTACTTTGTATAGAATCTGCAATTTCGGGGTGTTTATGTAAATAATTGTCTAAATTTTTCTTAATAAAGTCATTGATAAAAACTCTTACTGACTTTAGTCCTTTACCCATTTCAGTTGATCCTAATTTAGTTTTAGTCTGAGATTCAAAAACAGGCTCCATTACTTTAATACTAATTGCTGATATTATTGACTTTCTTACATCTGATGAATCATAGTTCTTACCATAAAACTCTCTGATTGTTTTAACAAGCGCTTCTCTAAATGCTGCTTGATGTGTCCCACCCTGGACAGTATATTGACCATTAACAAAAGAGTAGTATTCTTCACTGTATTGAGTTTTTGAATGAGTTATAGCTATTTCAATATCATCACCTTTTAAATGAATAATTGGATATAAAAAATCTTGAGTATTAGACTGATCTTCAATTAAATCTTTTAAACCAGAGTCTGAAACAAACTTACCACCATTAAGTTTTATAGTAAGTCCAGGGTTAAGATATACATAAAACTTTATCATTTTTTCTACATATTCCAACCTATATCTGTAGTTTTTAAAAATGGACTTATCAGGAGAAAACTCTACATATGTTCCGTTTTTATCCTCTGAGTTATTCATCACCTCATTAACTAATACGCCCAATTCAAAATCGGCAGATTTACTTTTACCATCTCTTGTTGATAAAACTTTAAAAGAAGAGGATAATGCGTTTACAGCTTTTGTTCCAACACCATTAAGTCCAACAGATTTCTTAAATGCTCTCGTATCATATTTACCTCCAGTATTCATTTTTGATACAACATCAACTACTTTTCCTATTGGTATACCTCTTCCATAATCCCTTACAGAAACAATATCTTCATCAATTTTAATATCAATAACTTTTCCTTCACCCATTACAAATTCATCTACACAATTATCAATAATCTCTTTAAGAAGAACATATATTCCATCATCAGAGGAAGAGCCATCACCAGACTTACCAATATACATACCTGGTCTGAGCCTAATATGCTCTCTCCAGTCTAATGATTTTATATTTTCTTCTGTATAATTTGATGTATTAGCCATTTTTATAAATATACTAAATGTTAAATCTAAAGTGCATTATATCACCGTCAGAAACAATATATTCCTTTCCTTCAAGTCTCATTCTACCTGCTTCTTTAACTTTTAGCTCAGAACCTAATTCTATATAATCATTATAACTAATAACCTCAGCACAAATAAATCCTTTCTGAAAATCAGTGTGAATTTGACCTGCTGCATCATAAGCAGAATCTCCAATTTTAATTGTCCATCCTCTAACTTCTTTCTCTCCAGCAGTAAAATAAGAATGGAGATTTAATAATTTATATGACGCTCTGATTAATTTATTTGACCCTGATTCTTTCAGGCCCAAGTCATCAAGGAACATCTGTTTCTCATCTAAAGAATCCAGTTCATTAATTTCAGATTCAATCTTAGCAGAAACAATTATAACATCTGAACTTTTATCATGAACTTCCTTTTTTACCATTTCAACGTAATCATTACCATCAACAACATCTGACTCTCCGACATTACATACATAAAGGATTGGCTTAAAAGAAATAAGTTCTAAAGGATTTATAAAATCTTTAAATTCATCTTCAGAGTAATCATCTAAATTAACTTTAGTTCTTTCTAGTGATAATTTGACTCTTTCTAATATTTCAATTTCTTTTTTTGCTTCATTACCACCTGATCTTAGTGTTTTTTTTATTTTATCTAACCTTTTATCTACAATTTCAATATCTTTCATTATAAGCTCATACTCTACTACTTCTCTATCAGACAATGGATTAATTTTTCCATCTACATGAACTATATTTGGATCGTCAAAACATCTTAAAACATGAATTATAGCATCTGTTTCCCTGATATTTGATAAAAATTTATTTCCAAGACCTTCACCCTTACTTGCACCTTTAACTAAACCAGCGATGTCAACAATTTTAACAGTTGTGGGAATTAACTTTTCTGGGCTTATAAGTTTGTTAAGAGTATCTAATCTTTTATCAGGAACATTAACAATACTAACATTTGGATCAATAGTACAGAATGGATAATTCTCGCTTTGAGCTTTATTTTGAGATAGACAATTAAAAAGAGTTGATTTACCTACATTGGGTAATCCTACAATTCCTACTTTCATTAATTATTCATGCATAAATTTCTGTTTTGACAAGAGTTCTTTCTCTGTCTCAACATTATTTTCATCAGGCACACAGCAATCAACAGGACAAACAGCTGCACATTGAGGCTCTTCATGAAATCCCATGCACTCAGTACATTTATCAGGAACGATGAAATAAACTTCATCTGATATTGGTGAGTTTATAGTTTCTGAGTTTACCTTTTTACCATTAGGTAAAACTACATCACCTTTTAAACTAGTACCCTTACTGTAATCCCAGGATTCTTGACCTTCATAAATTGCATTATTTGGGCATTCAGGTTCACAAGCCCCACAATTTATACATTCATCTGTTATTATTATTGCCATATTATTTTGTGCAAAAATAACATCATTTGTTTAATCTTTGTTAACAATTTTTACATAATTTAAAATTGTCTATTATTGGTTATTAACACAGAGTTTAGATATTTGCATTGATTTATGAAAAATAAAGTACATAATTTCAGTGCTGGCCCTTCAATCCTACCTAATATAGTTTTTGAAAAAGCCTCATCAGCAATAAATGATTTTAATAACACTGGGTTATCAATATTAGAAATCTCTCACAGGAGCAAAGATTTTATTGAAGTATTGGATGAGGCAAGGTCTATTTCACTTGATATTGCCTCATTAAATAAAGATGATTATTCTTGTCTTTTTCTTCAAGGAGGTGCAAGCATGCAATTTTTAATGGTAGCTTATAATTTTTTAAATAATAAAGCAGCTTATGTAAATACCGGAAGTTGGTCAACAAAAGCTATTAAAGAAGCAAAAATGTTTGGAGATGTATCTGAAATTGCATCTTCTGCAGATAAAAACTTCAAATATATACCTAGTATATCAACAATTAATGATGGTTTTGATTATGTTCACATTACATCAAACAATACAATATTTGGCACTCAATTTAATTCATTCCCAGAAACTACCTCTCCTTTATTTGCTGATATGAGTTCTGATATTTTTTCAAGAAATATTAATTTTTCAAAATTTGATTTAATATATGCAGGTGCTCAGAAGAATCTCGGTCCTGCAGGGGTTACTATGGTTTTAATTAAAAACCAGTTATTAGATATGATTAAAAGAGATGTGCCTTCCATGCTAAGCTACAAGGTTCATATAGACAAGGATAGTTCATTTAACACTCCACCTGTTTTCTCAATTTTTTCTGTATTGATTAATTTAAGACATATTAAATCTGAAGGTTTAGAAAGTATTGAGAAAAAAAATTCAGAAAAATCCAAGTTGATATATGATGAAATTGATAGGAATAAATGTTTTGTTGGATTTTCAGATATTAATGATAGAAGTCATATGAATGCTACATTTAATCTAGCGGATGGTTATGATGCTGACATATTTAAAAGTATATGCTCCGATAATAATATTTCTGGAATTAATGGACACAGATCTGTAGGAGGTTTCAGAGCTTCTATTTACAATGCACTAGATATTGAAAGTATTAAAACTCTAATAAGTTGTATGAAAGAATTTGAATCAAAATATAATTAATATGAATATACTTGCTAATGATGGAATTTCTGAATCTGGAAAAAACAAACTAGAGGAATATGGGTTTAATGTTGATTTAACAACAGTTGCACAAGATCAACTTGTTAATTACATAAATGAAAACTCGATTTCAACCTTATTAGTTAGAAGTGCAACACAGGTAAGAAAAGATATTATTGATAATTGTCCAAGTCTTAAGATAATTGGAAGAGGTGGAGTTGGAATGGATAACATTGATGTAGAATATGCTAAATCCAAAAATATTAATGTCATAAACACTCCAGCAGCTTCATCTAAATCAGTAGCTGAACTAGTTTTTTCTCATCTATTTGGATGTGTAAGGTTTCTTCATGAATCCAATAGAAGCATGCCTCTAGATGGTGACTCAAAGTTTAAAGAACTTAAAAAATCATATGCTGCTGGTAGAGAATTAGCTGGTAAAAAAATAGGTATTATTGGTTTTGGTAGAATTGGTCAAGAAGTTGCAAAGATTGCAATTGGTATTGGAATGGAAGTTGTTTTTTTTGATAAATTTATTGATGAAGCATCACTAGAGATTGAGTTCTTTGATGGTCAGAATATCTCATTTAATATGACTTCATCAGCATTTGAGGAGGTTCTAGAAAACTCTGATTTTATTTCTGTACATATTCCTGCATCAGACAAGTATATTATAGATTCAAAGGAAATTGCCAAGATGAAAGATGGTGTTGGACTATTAAATTTATCTAGAGGAGGAATAATTAATGAAGAAGAACTTTTAAAAAATCTGGAGTCAGGTAAAATTTCTTTTGCAGGTGTTGATACTTTTGAGAATGAACCTAATCCTAGTATAAAGATATTAATGAATTCAAATGTCTCACTTACCCCTCATATAGGTGCTGCAACTGGTGAAGCTCAAGACAGAATTGGAGTTGAACTTGCCGAAAAGATTAACGAGATTTTAAATTAATGAAAAAACTTAAAGAAAAATGGGGTATAAAATCTAATTTTCAATTAGTAATTATCCTAATTGTCTTTGCTATTACAGGATCTACAAGCGCTGCTATATCTGGTCCTACAACTGACTTTCTGTTTGGAGAAATTGAGATGAATGGTTTCTTAAAGTTTATTCTACAGCTCGTTATAATTATGCCAATTTACCAAGTGCTTTTGTTGTTCTTTGGGTTTGTTTTTTTTCAGTTTAACTTCTTCTTCAAGTTTGTAAAAAAGTTTTTGAAACTATTTGGCTTGGGTTTCTTATTCAGAGATTAACCCTAAAAATGAAGATCTCAACTTATTTAATTTTGGATTAATCACTGCCTGACAGTATGAATTTTCAGGGTTTTTTGTAAAATAATCATGATGATAATCCTCAGCTACAAAAAACTTTTGAATATCATTAACCTCTGTTACAATCTTATCTTTAAAAATACCTTGGCTTTCAAGTTCTTGAATAAAATTTACAATAGATGACCTTTCTTCTGGTCTGCAAAAAATAGCAGATCTATACTGAGTTCCAACATCAGCACCTTGTCTATTAATAGATGTAGGATCATGGACAGTGAAAAAAATATTTAAAATTTGGTTTAAATCTATTGTTTGATCGTACTGTAATTCAACTACTTCAACATGATTTGTATACCCCTCACAAACTTCTTCATAAGTGGGATTATCATTTTTACCACCCATATATCCAGGTGATGTGAATGTAATTCCATTAACTTTTTTAAATACCGATTCAATACACCAAAAACATCCACCTCCTAAATATATGCTACTATTCATTTTTAGATTTTAAACTAAAAGATTTATATTGTAAAAGTATGGAATTATTGCTATCAGCTAAAGGTATTTCAAAAAGTTTTCAAGGCAGGAAAGTTCTTGATGATATTGATATTGAAATAAAAAAATCTGAAATTATTGCAATATCAGGTTCTTCTGGTGCAGGTAAAACTACTTTATTAAATATACTTAGTACACTTGACAAACCAGATGAAAACACTAATTCATCATTAATTATTGATGGAGAAAATATTTTTAATCTAAGTAATGCTGATTTGTCCAAACTTAGAAATACAAAGATTGGATTTGTATTTCAGTTCCATGAGTTAATTCCAGAACTAAATGTCATGGAAAATATTTGTCTTCCTGGATGGATTAAAAATGATAGTAAAGTAGCTGACAATGCAAATAGCCTAATTAGCTATTTTGGTTTAGGTAAATTAAAAAATAAAAAACCAAATACACTTTCTGGAGGTGAAAAGCAAAGAGCTGCAATAGCTCGAGCGATGATAAATAACCCAAAGATTATTTTTGCTGATGAACCTACAGGTAATCTTGATTCAATAAATTCAAAGATTTTATTTGATATATTTTATAAACTTAGAGATGATTATGATTGTTCTATTGTAATTGTAACTCATAATCCAGAAAACGCTAAAAAGTGTGACAGAAAACTTCAAATAGTTGATGGTAAAATCAAAGTTTAATATTCCAGATTTGAAAGATTTTCTAGATGAAAAATCTTATCAATATGAAAGTCTGGAGTTTATTAAAGACGATCCTATTTTAATACCTCACTCTTTTACTAAGAAAGAAGATATAGAGATATCAGGATTTATTACATCCATAATTTCATGGGGAAATAGAAAATCTATTATTAATAGCGCAAAGAAAATTATCGAATTCATGGATAATTCGCCTTTTGATTTTATTTTAAATCACACTAATAAAGACTTATATAAAGAAAGAGATTCAATTCATAGAACTTTTAATTCTACTGATTTAAATTATTTCATTGTCTCCTTAAAAAGGATTTATAAAGATTATAACGGTCTAGAAGAAATATTATCAAACAATTCAAATGGAAATGATTTGCAGAAGCGTATTTCAACTTTTAAAGAGATATTCTTTAGTTTAGATCATCCAATAAGAACTAGAAAACACCTCCCCTCTCCTATTGATGGATCTAGTGCTAAAAGATTTAATATGTTTCTAAGATGGATGGTAAGATCAAATGAAAAAGGAGTAGACTTTGGCTTATGGAATAAAATTGATAAATCAGAGCTTTCACTTCCATTAGATGTTCACACAGGAAGAATTGCAAGACTCCTAGGTCTACTTAAAAGAAATATTAACGATTCAAAAGCTGTAGAAGAAATAAATTTAAAATTAAGAGAAATGGATCCAAAAGACCCTGTAAAATATGATTTTGCTTTATTTGGATTAGGTGTGTATGAAAATTTTTAATGATTTTTTTTCCATTGAATTAATAAGTTTATTTAATTTTGTTAAATTCTTTTCTAAATGAGCATACTCTTAAAAGGCACAACAATAGTAGATAATAAGAGTAATTTAAATTTCAAAATAAAAGACATTCTGATCGAAGATGGTGTTATAGTTGACATTGCAGATAACATCAAAACTAAATCAAATAATATTATTGATCTTAAAAACCTTCATGTTTCAAGAGGCTGGATGGATACTTCAGTAAGTTTTGGAGAGCCAGGATATGAAGAAAGGGAAACTATTTCAAATGGATTAGAAACAGCTGCATCATCTGGATTTACTTCCATATTGTTAAATCCGAATTGTGATCCAATTATTGATAATCATTCATCAATTGAATTCTTGAAAAGAAAATCGATTGATACTACTACTCAGATATATCCAATTGGTAGTCTAACTAATAATTCAAACGGTAAAGATTTAGCTCCATTGTATGATATGAAGATTGCTGGAGCTGTAGCATATGGGGATTATAAGCAGTCAATTAATGACTCATCACTTCTTAAAATATCACTAGAATACACCAAAACTTTTGGCGGAAGAATAATTTCATTTTCTCAGGATAAATTTCTATCAGAAAATGGAGTAATCAACGAGGGAATAGTCAGTACTCAACTTGGATTAAAAGGTGTACCTCCAATATCAGAATCAATAAGTATTTTCAGAGATATTGAAATTTTGGAATATTCTAATGGTAAACTTCATATTCCATATGTTAACACAAAAAAAGGAGTAGATTTAATAAGAGATGCTAAGAAAAGAAATCTAGATATTACATCTAGTGTAAGTTTAACTCATATTACTCTTTGTGATAAAGATATTATTGATTTCAACACTAATCTTAAACTTAATCCTCCTCTAAGAGATAATTCTGATATACAAGCACTAAAAGAGGGAATAATTGACGGGACAATTGATTTTGTTACAAGCATGCATGAACCTATTAATGATGATTTTAAAAAGGTTGTTTTTGACGATGCACTTCCCGGAACAATTGCCTTAGAATGTGTATTTGGTCTTCTATGCAATAATTTTACATTAGAAAAGACAATAGATATATTAACAAGAAGAAAAGATGTTTTTGAAATAGAAGATTGTCCAATAGAAATTGGATCAAAGGCAGATTTGACAATTTTTAACCCAGAAGTTAATTATGTTTTTTCAGAAAATCATATACTTTCATCTTCAAATAACTGTGCGTTTTTAGATAAAAATCTAAAGGGTATTGTTTATGGGGCAATTAATAATAATAAAGCCACATTAAATAAATTATGGACCTAGAGTATCTGATAAGAAGATCTGAAAAGCCTTCAAAACCCTCAAGTATCTTTATGTTTCATGGATATGGAAGTAATAAAGAGGATTTATTTTCACTCGAACAGTTATTTCCTAAATCATATACTGTAGTTTCTTTTGATGCTCCAATAAGGCTTCCATTTGGTGGATATTCATGGTTTAATATAGACTATTCAGATATACTTGAGAACAATTTAGATAAAAGATATAAAGAGATAAATGAAAGTATTGAGATGATAATGAATAATATTAATTCATTAATCGAAAAAGAGAATCTAAATAAAGAAGACGTATCAATTTTAGGTTTTAGTCAGGGTGGCAGTATATGTTGGAAATTAGGCCTAGACAATAGCTCTAATTTTAGAAGAGTTATTCCTATTAGTTCTTTCATTCATCCTAGCTACCTTAATAATGATCTAGAATCATACACAAATAGACTAATCTATTGCTCACATGGTTCCTTAGATGATGTTATTCCTTTAAGTATAGTTGATAATCATATATTAAAACTTTCAAAAAAAAATGATTTGAGTTATCATAAATTTGATTCTGGTCATACAATATCTCAAGAAAACCTAATTAGCTTAATAAATTGGATTAACGATACAGGTATTTAATCTAATTCAACTACTAATCCATCATAAGCAAGACTTACATTAGCTGGAAGCTTTTCACAGACCTCCTCATGGAAACCCATATTATGACTTATATGCGTAAAATATGTTGTTTTTGGATTTATTTGATTGATAATTTCAATCGCTTCATCAACATTCAAATGTGATGGATGTGGATCAAACCTTAAAGCATTAATGACTAAAACATCAAGATTTTTTAACTTTTCTAGTTCTTCTTTATGGATTGTCTTAACATCGGTTAGATATGCAAAATTATTAATTCTAAAACCTAATACTGGAATCTTCATATGCATAGATTCAACTGGTATTATTGTTAAGTCTTTAATCTGAAATTTACTATCCTTATTAATTAGATTCACTTCAAAGTCTGGTGCGCCTGGATATTTATTAGTTGGATCAAAAACATATGCAAATCTTTCTTTTAATGAATTTAGTACTCTTTCATGAAGATAAATTGGAATACTTCCCTGTCTAAAAAAATATGGTCTAGTATCATCAATACCAGATGTATGATCAGCATGCTCATGAGTGAAAATAATTGCATCAAGTTTTTTACAATCAGTTCTCAACATTTGCTGTCTAAAGTCAGGTCCACAGTCAATATTAAAGGCAATATCACCATATTGAACTAAAATGGAGGATCTAAGTCTTTTGTCTTTCAGATCTTTACTGAAAGATACTGGATGATCACTTCCTATAACCGGAATACCCTGTGAAGTACCAGTTCCTAAAAAAGTTATTTTTAGCATACATAAATCTATGATAATTTATTCTTTTTATAATTTAATCTTTGTAATTTTATAAAAAAATTGATGAATATTATTCTTCCTGGGGATAAGGATTATGAATCAAGACCTTCATTACAAAGAAAGTCTTTAAGAATAAATCTAAACGAGAATATTTACGGAACTTTTGTTGAAATTGGTGCTGGTCAAGAGGTAGCTAGACATTTTTATAGGGTTGGTGCTGCATCAGGAACAATTGCTAAGTCAATGAGCGCTTATGACAAGAGTTTTAGTGATAGTATATATGGTAAGGAGGATGATTCAAGATATGTTACACAGAATAGATTAGATAAAATGCTTTCCCACGAAATGAATCTACTAGAAAAAAGAATTTCGAGGGATGAGTATCCAGATAAATTCTTTTTTGTTTATGCTAATACAGTTGCTACAATTGATTTTGTAAAAAAATTTAAAGGTCATGGATGGATGGGTATTCGTTTTCAGACTGACCCAAATGATGACTATTCTGAAATTAAACTTCATTTAAGATTTCATCAAAACGAGGCTAAGCTTCAACAGGAAAGTCTTGGTATAATGGGTGTTAATCTTATTTATGGTGCTTTTTATAAGCATAATGAGCCACTTAAGTTGATGAAATACTTATATGATCATATTGATGATCAATCAATTGAAATTGATACTATTAACTTTAACGGTCCACTCTTTAAAGATGTTGACAATAGATTAATAAGTCTTGAACTAGTCAGACTAGGAATGACTGATGCAGTTGTTTTTGATGAGACAGGGACTAATGTCTTACCTGCTCAAGTTTTATACAAAAAGAATATATTAACACTCAGAGGAAGCTATAGGCCAATAACTAAAGTGAATGAAGAAATGTTTAAAAAATCTCTTGAAGCATTTTTAGAGGAAAAAGGTGTCAAGAAAGAGAATACAATTGTATTACTTGAAATTACCCTCTCTAACTTAAGGTCAACAGGGGATATTGATGACAGTGACTATTTAGATCGAGCGAAATTATTATGTTCACTAGGTCATATGGTTATGATTTCAAACTTTTCAGAGTATTATAAGCTTGTTAAATATTTAACTAGTTATACAAAAAAACAACTAGGGTTAACTATGGGAGTATCAAATCTTATAGAAATTTTTGATGAAAAATATTATGATGGTGTAAAAGGAGGAATATTGGAGGCTTTTGGTAATATTTTCAAGAATAACATGAAAATATACCTATATCCAGTATTAGATAAACAAAAAGACAATGTAATCGACTCTAATAACTTAAAACTTGAAGATAACATGAAAGAATTTTATAAATACTTCAAGGTTAATGATAAGATTCGTGACTTAGAATTTAACAAAGATTATCTCAGTATTTTCTCAAAAGACGTACTAAAACAAATTAAGAATAAAACTCCTGGATGGGAAGATAAACTACCAGAAGGTGTTTCCGATTTGATAATTAAGAAAAAGATGTTTGGTTATAAGTAGTTAATCAAGAATTTGATCAGAATGGCCTTTCGTGTTGACCTTATCAATTACTCTTTCAATAACTCCGTTTTCATCAATTATAAATGTAGTTCTAAGAACTCCTTCATACTCATTACCTCTAAATTTTTTCTTTCCCCAAACTCCATATGCATCAATTAATTCTCTAGAATCATCAGCTAACAAGTTATATTTGAATCCAAATTTATCAGCAAACTTGTTTTGCTTATCCACAGTGTCAGGACTTACTCCAATAACTTCATATCCCTGAGATGTGAGTTTAGAATAATTATCATTTAGATTACAACTTTGTGCAGTACAACCTGGGGTATTTGCTCTTGGATAAAAGAAAAGGATAACTTTCTTTCCTTTAAAATTTGCAAGGTTAATAGTTTCTCCCTTGTGGGTTGTTACATTTATATTTGGTATATTATCGCCTACTTTTAACATAATTTTTTTTTTCAAAAGTAATTAAATGAAACTAAAAGAAAAAGTTGATTTCCTAATAAATAAGCTTGAGGAAATTTATCCAACCCTTGAAATCCCTTTAGATCATAAAGACCCTTATACTCTAATGATTGCTGTTCTTCTCTCTGCACAAAGTACTGACAAGAAAGTAAACGAAATAACACCTAATCTATTTAACAAGGCAGATAATCCTTATGATATGATCAAATTATCAATTGATGAGATTAGAGAGATAATTAAACCTGTTGGCCTCTCCCCTACAAAGTCAAAAGGTATTTGGAATTTATCAAAAATATTAATTGACAAATACAATGGTAAAGTCCCAGAGGATATTACTAAGTTGGAGGAACTTCCCTCTGTTGGCCATAAAACAGCTAGTGTAGTTGTATCTCAAGGGTTTGGACAACCAGCATTTCCAGTTGACACTCATATACACAGGCTTATGTTTAGATGGGGATTATCAAATGGAAAAAATGTTGAAAGAACTGAAAAAGATGGTAAAAGAATTTTTCCTAAAGAAAAATGGAATGAACTCCATTTAAGGATAATCTTTTATGGAAGGGAATATTGCCCTGCGCGAGGATGGGATATTAATAATGACATTATAACAAAAACTATTGGCAGGAAATCAATAATTAATAAACTTATTAAGTAATTTTGCCCTTTTTAAAGCCTTAATGAAAGATATTTCTAAAATTGACCCCAAACATAACATCATCATTAAAGGTGCAAAGCTTCATAACCTAAAGAATATTGATGTTGTAATACCTAGAAATAAGTTTATAGTAGTTACAGGTTTATCAGGGTCAGGT
>CENP01237691.1_pt1 | contig 28219 bp, 24 predicted proteins | sample 361281 | NCBI WGS metagenome assembly CENP01 (sample SAMEA2591122, study PRJEB7988) | marine metagenome | biome: marine biome (ENVO:00000447); feature: deep chlorophyll maximum layer (ENVO:xxxxxxxx); material: saline water (ENVO:00002010), including plankton (ENVO:xxxxxxxx) | depth 70 m | reverse complement strand
AACAAGTTTTCTTTATTTAATGAACAATGGACTCCTAAAATTATTGGAGAACTTAACGGTCAGCATGTTAAGATCTGTAAGCTTAAAGATAATTTTGTTTGGCATAGTCATGAAAATGAAGATGAGCTTTTTATGGTATTTAAAGGAACACTTTTAATTGATTTTAGAGATGGTAGAACAATCCCTGTAAAAGAAGGAGAAATTCTAATTATTCCAAAAGGGGTAGAGCACAGACCTCACACTAATGGAGAGATTGTATTTAATTTGTTGTTTGAACCCAAAACAACATTACATACTGGAGATATTCAAACTGAAATGACAGTTAAAAAGTTAGATTGGATTTAATAAAAAACCTCACTTAAAAGTGAGGTTAAAATGGTGGAGTCGGAGGGATTCGAACCCTCGTCCATACAAGTAATAAAATTACCTTCTACAAGTTTAGTTATCATTAAATTTTCGAAAAAATACTTGGTCGATAACAACCAAAATATTTTCCTTATCACTTAAGTTTTAAGTTTTATCCAGTGCTTATAAAACTCTAGATTAACTTTATGGTATCTCTAAATTAAAAACTGTCAATCAAAGTTTCTAAGAGACATCTAGCTTCTCAACCTAGTTGAGATTCGCAATGACTTACTGTAATTCAGTCAATTATGCAGCTAAAGCGTAGTTATTTTCGCCATTTAAAGGTTAAAAAATAGATTTACGAGTTTATTTTCATTGCTCGACTTGCAAATAAAAACATTAGTCTTGCTGTCAATACCTGTCGACCCCAATATATCAATGTACTTAAGTGTGCAAAGATATGATAATTAACTAAATTTTAGATGATGCCTCTCTTAGTGTAAGTAAGTTTTTTAAAAGCTCTTCCAGGTTATTAATATTAAGCATATTAGCCCCATCACTTTTTGCTTGAGAAGGGTCTGTGTGTGTTTCTAAAAAAATACCATCAATATTATTTACGATTCCCGCTCTAGCAAGGGATTCTATATATTCTGGATTTCCACCAGTTACTCCAGATGTTTGATTTGGTTTTTGTACCGAGTGAGTTACATCTAGGATTGTAGGTGCAAGTTTCTTTAATTCTGAGATACCTCTAAAATCTACTATGAGATCATTATAACCAAATTGAGTTCCCCTTTCGGTTAACATAATATTGCTATTACCTGACTGTTTAACTTTATCTACAGCATACTTCATACTTTCAGCACTCATGAATTGTCCTTTCTTAATATTAACTAATTTATTTGTTTTAGCAGCGCTGACTAGTAAATCTGTTTGTCTTGCTAGAAATGCGGGTATCTGCAGAACATCAACATATTCAGCAGCTATGTCTGCCTCACTTTTATCATGAATATCTGTTAGAACAGGTACATTAAACTCAGTATTAATTTTTTTTAAAATTTTTAATGCCTTTACATCACCAATACCTGTAAAACTATCAAGTCTAGTTCGGTTTGCTTTTCGATAACTACCTTTAAATATAAGTGGTAGTGATAGTTTTGAACTTATAGATAAAAGTTTCTCAGCAATTTTAATAGAAATTTCTTCTCCTTCTATTGCACATGGTCCAGCTATTAGTAAAAACTTGTCTTTTGGTATTTCGTTTAAAATCATATTCAATATTAACTATTATTTTCTTTTTACTTCAAAGAATTTTCCTCCTTCACATTTGTATACTTGTCCCTCTAACTTTAAAATAAGATTATAATCATGTGTAGCAATAATCATTGAAGTACCCATTTTATTGAGCTTCTGAAATAAAGAAATTATCTCAGAGCTTGTTTCAGGGTCTAAATTTCCAGTAGGTTCATCTGCAATTATTAACTCTGGTTCATTTAACATTGATCTAGCTATAGCTACTCTTTGTTGCTCACCCCCTGAAAGTTCATCTGGAAACTTTTGTAATGAAGAAGTAAAACCAACTAAATCAAAAACCTTATCAATTTGATCCTTAATTTTATTTTTTTCTTTCCATCCCGTAGCTTCAAGTACAAATTTCATATTATCATAAATACTTCTGTCTTTCAATAATTTAAAATCTTGAAATACAAAACCAATTTTTCGTCTTAAAAAAGGTATTTCTTTATTATTGAGATTATTTATATCGTAATCTAGCACTTTGAATATTTCAGACTTTGAAGGTATAAGATTACCAAAAATTGAATTTATAAAAGTTGTTTTACCACTTCCAGTTTTACCAATTAAAAATTTCATTTCACCCTTTTTAAGGTCAAAGTTTATAGACTCTAAGACATTTTTTGTGTCAATAGAAATATTGGTATTTATGATTTCTACTATCTTCATTTTTTCTTAAAGCCAAAGTAATAAAATATTGCAATACTAAATTGTTAATTATTATTTAGTTTTTTTTTGTTTGATACCCATCATTTGATTTAATTTGTACTTTATTTTATGAGCAAAAAACTTTTTCTTCTCTTAATTTTTTTAACCTCTTGTTCTAAAAAGGTTGATCTTATTGTTTACAATGCTACCATTTATGCTGTTGATGACACTATGGCGAAAAATACCTCAGTTGCTGTTAAGGATGGTAAGTTTGTTTATGTTGGGGATGATTCTGTAACTTCTAAATACTCCTCATCTAATATCATTAATGCAGAAGGTCTTCCAATATACCCAGGTTTTATTGACTCGCATGCTCATTTTTATAATTTAGGATTCTTAAGTGATCAAGTTAATCTTACGGAGACTTCTAGTTTTCAAGATGTTGTTAGTCGAGTTGAAAAGTTTAACAACATAAATGAAAAAAAATTTATAATAGGAAGAGGCTGGGATCAAAACGATTGGATAAATAAAACTTTTCCAATTAATAAATTACTAAATGAGTCTTTTCCTGATAAGCCAGTTATTCTTCGTAGAATTGATGGACATGCCTACTTGGTAAATGACTATGCTTTAGAGCTTGCTGGAATTGACATGTCTTCTAAAGTTGAAGGTGGAGAGTTTATCAAATCAAATGGAAAATTAACTGGAGTACTTATTGATAATGCAATGAGATTAATTGATGATATAATTCCTGACCCTACTAAGGAGGAATCTATTAAAGCACTTTTATCTGCTCAAGAAATTGCTTTTGAAAATGGCTTAACAACAATTTCCGAAGCTGGTATTTCTAGATCACAAATAGAGTTAATAGATAGTTTACAACAAGCAGGTGTATTAAAGATTAAAATCTATGCAATGATCGAAAATAATACTGAAGATGTTAACTATTTTATAGATCGAGGTCCCTTAAAAACAGAAAGACTTAATGTAAGGTCAGTCAAAGTATATGCAGATGGTGCCCTAGGATCTAGAGGTGCAAGTATGATTAATGATTATTCTGATAGAAAGGGTTATTATGGCATTATTAGAACCCCTATAGATTCAATTAAATCTCTTGCTTTTAAACTGGCAGGAACTAAATTTCAAATGAATACACATGCAATAGGGGATTATGCTAATAGATTTGTCCTTGAAGCTTATGGAGATGCTTTATTTAATTATAGAGATCCAAGATGGCGTATAGAGCATGCTCAAGTTGTTAATGAGGACGACATTGATCTTTTTAATCAAAAAATAATACCATCGGTTCAACCAACCCATGCTACAAGTGATATGTACTGGTTATACGACAGAATTGGAAAGAAGAGAGCTAAGCTTGCATACGCTTATCAAGAACTTTTGAACCAATCATTAGTAATAGCTTTTGGTACAGACTTTCCAGTTGAAGATATAAATCCAATAATGACATATTATTCAGCTGTTGCAAGAAAAGATAAAAGTGGGTATCCAGATGACGGATTTCAAACAGAAAATAGTATAGGTAGGGCAGATGCACTCTCTGCAATGACAATTTTTGGAGCATATGCTAACTTTGAGGAAGATGAAAAAGGAAGTATTGAGGTTGGAAAATCTGCTGACTTTATAATTCTAGATAATGACATAATTGAATCATTAGAATCAAGAATACCTCTTACCAAGGTAGTAGCCACCTTCATTAATGGTGAACTAGTCTTTAATAGAAGATATAATTAAAAAAATATGTGTGGAATAGTTTGTGCCTTTAATCTGAGAGGGGATAAAGATCTTATTAGATCTAACGTATTAGAAATGGCTCAAAAAGTTAGACATAGAGGGCCAGATTGGAGTGGTATATACTCTTCTGATAATGCTATACTTGCTCATGAGCGACTTGCTATTGTTGATCCTACCTCTGGTAAACAGCCTATTATATCTGAAGATGGTTTAAAAGTAATTGCCGTCAATGGTGAAATTTATAATCATAAAAATCTTAAGAATCGTTTTGCTGCTGATTATAATTTTAGAACTGAATCAGATTGTGAAGTTATACTTGCCCTATATGAAAAGAAGGGAATTAATTTTTTAAATGATTTAAATGGAATTTTTGCATTTGCTTTGTATGACTCATCAAACGATAAATATTTAATAGCTAGAGACCATATGGGAATTATTCCCCTATACATGGGATGGGACAAAGATGATATTTTTTATATTTCCTCAGAACTAAAATCTCTTGAAGGTGTATGTGACAAAATCGAACTTTTTCCACCTGGTCATTATCTTGAGAGCAGTAGCATGAACCTTGTAAAATGGTATGATCCAGAATGGGTTTCATATGAACATGTAAAGGACTCAGAGACATCTATAAAAGCTATTCATGATTCACTGTCAGCTGCTGTTAAAAGACAGCTTATGAGTGATGTTCCTTATGGTGTTCTACTTTCTGGTGGTCTAGATTCATCAATAACTTCAGCATTAGCTAAAAAGTTTGCATCCAAAAGAATTGAATCTAATGATAAGCAAGATGCCTGGTACCCTCAGCTCCATTCTTTTTCTGTTGGTTTAAAAGATGCTCCTGACTTAAAGGCTGCAAGAATTGTTGCAGATCACATTGGCACAATTCACCATGAAATTAATTTTACAGTTCAAGAAGGTATTGATGCAATAAGAGATGTCATATATCATCTTGAAACTTATGACATTACAACTATTAGAGCATCCACTCCAATGTATTTAATTGCTAGAGCAATAAAATCTTTAGGAATCAAAATGGTCCTTTCAGGAGAAGGTGCAGATGAACTTTTTGGAGGTTATTTATATTTTCACAAAGCACCAAATGCTAAAGAGTTTCATGAAGAAACAGTAAGAAAATTAGATAAATTACATCAGTATGACTGTTTAAGGGCCAATAAATCCCTTGCTGCATGGGGAATTGAGGGTAGGGTTCCCTTTCTTGATAAGGAATTCATAGATGTTGCAATGAATATTAACCCAGAAGATAAAATGATAAAAAATGGCCGTATTGAAAAATGGGTTTTAAGAGAGGCATTTAAAGATTATTTACCAGAAAGTGTTCTGTGGAGACAAAAGGAACAATTTTCAGATGGAGTTGGATATTCCTGGATAGATAGTTTAAAAGATTTAGTTTCTAAAGAGGTAAGTGATCATAATCTTGAAAACGCTTCAAAAATATACCCAATCAACACCCCTAGAAATAAGGAAGAGTATTACTATAGATCAATTTTTAATAATCACTTTCCTAGTGATGCATCAGCTATGTCTGTTCCATCTGTTCCATCTGTCGCATGCAGTACTCCTCAAGCTTTAGAATGGGATGAAGCTTTTAAAAATATGAATGATCCAAGTGGTAGATCTATATCCAATATTCATAATAAATCTTATGAATAAAATGTTCATAAGTTTAGCTTAAATACTGATTGTTTCAGCTCATTTACCCCTTCGTTTTTTAGTATATTTATAGTAATATAATTCTATAAAAAAAATGACCACAGATAACTCAAAAAATCAATATTCTGCAGATAGTATTCAGGCCCTTGAGGGTATGGAGCATGTAAGAAAAAGACCTTCAATGTACATTGGTGATGTTGGGTCAAGAGGTCTTCATCATTTGGTTTATGAAGTAGTTGATAATTCAATAGATGAAGCCATGGCTGGCCATTGTACAAATATTTCTTTAGAAATAAATAATGACTCAAGTCTATCTGTTGAGGATAATGGAAGAGGAATTCCAGTAGGATTGCATAAAAAGGAGGGTGTCTCTGCTCTTGAGGTTGTTATGACCAAAATAGGTGCTGGAGGAAAATTTGATAAAGATTCTTATAAAGTTTCTGGTGGACTTCATGGTGTTGGTGTTTCATGTGTTAATGCACTATCTGAATCTTTGACTGCAAATGTTTTTAGAGAAGGTAAAGAGTATGAGCAACACTACAGTAAAGGGAAGCCCAGTGAACCTGTAAAAGAAGTTGGGAAATCGAATAAAACAGGTACCCTAGTTACCTTTACCCCAGACAAAGAGATATTTAAAGAAATAACGGACTTTGATTATGAAATTTTGTCAAAAAGAATGAGAGAACTTTCTTTCTTGAATAAGGGATTAACAATTTCAATAAAGGACAATAGAAATAAAGACAAAGATGGTAACCCAGTTTCTGAAACTTTTCTCTCAAAAGAAGGCTTAAGTGAGTATATTAAATATCTAGATGAGTCCAGAGAACCTATAATTAGCAGTATAATTAAAATGGAGGGTGAGAAAAATGGTATTCCTGTTGAAGTGGCAATGATATATAATTCTTCTTTTTCAGAAAATCTACATTCTTATGTTAATAATATAAATACACATGAAGGGGGAACTCATCTGTCTGGCTTTAGAAGAGGACTAACTAACACACTAAAAAAATATGCTGATTCATCAGGCTTAACAGATAAACTTAAATTTGATATAGCTGGTGATGATTTTAGAGAGGGTTTAACTGCAGTAATTTCCGTCAAGGTAGCTGAACCTCAATTTGAAGGTCAAACAAAGACAAAACTTGGTAACAGAGATGTTAGCTCTGCTGTTTCTCAATCTGTTTCTCAAATGCTAGAAGATTATCTTGAGGAGAATCCGGATGATTCTAAAATAATTGTACAGAAAGTTATTTTAGCGGCTCAAGCTAGAAATGCTGCTAAAAATGCTAGGGAAATGATCCAACGTAAAACTGTTATGACAGGCGGTGGTCTTCCAGGTAAATTATCTGATTGCTCTGAAACAGATCCAGCATTGTGTGAAGTATTCCTAGTTGAGGGTGATTCAGCAGGTGGGACAGCAAAACAGGGTAGGGATCGAGTCTTTCAAGCTATTCTTCCCCTTAGAGGTAAAATTCTTAATGTTGAAAAAGCACAACAACATAGAGTTTTTGAAAATGAAGAGATAAGAAACATCTATACTGCGCTCGGAGTTTCTGTTGGAACAGAAGAAGATAGTAAAGCTCTTAACCTTGAAAAATTAAGATATCATAAAATAATTATTATGTGTGATGCTGATGTTGATGGAAGTCATATTTCAACATTGATATTAACCTTTTTCTTTAGATATATGAGAGAACTTGTAGAGGGAGGTAATATCTTTATAGCAACTCCTCCTTTATACCTTGTCAAAAAGGGTAATAAAAAAGTATATGCCTGGAATGATGACGAGAGAGATAATATTGCAAAAGATTTAGGTACAGGAGTTTCTATTCAAAGATACAAAGGTTTAGGTGAAATGAATGCTGATCAACTTTGGGATACTACAATGAATCCCGAGACAAGAACTCTAAGGCTAATATCTCTTAATCAAGATAATTCTCAAGATGCAGAAAGATGGTTTGCAACATTAATGGGTGATGAGGTTCCACCTAGAAGGAAGTTCATAGAAGATAATGCTGTATATGCTAAAATAGACGTTTAAATATGAAAGTAACTATTGTTGGTGCAGGTAATGTTGGAGCATCCTGTGCAGAATATATATTATTAAAAGAGATTGTAGAAGAAATTGTTCTTCTTGATATTAAAGAGGGTTTTGCAGAAGGTAAAGCATTAGATCTCACTCAAACTACTAGCACCCTAGGTTTTAAATCCAAAGTTTCAGGAGTAACTAATGATTATTCAAGTACATCAAATAGTGATGTTGTTGTAATTACCTCAGGAATTCCAAGAAAACCTGGTATGACAAGAGAGGAGTTGATAGGAATAAATGCAGGAATTGTTAAGTCAGTATCTGAAAATCTATTAAAATACTCTCCTAATGCTGTGATTATAGTTGTTTCTAATCCAATGGATACAATGACTTATCTAGTAAATAAATCATTTGATATACCTAAGAATCGAATAATTGGAATGGGTGGTATTCTTGATAGTTCAAGATTTAAAACTTATATCTCTAAATCTACTAAACATAGCCAACATGATATTGATGCAATGGTGATTGGTGGTCATGGTGATACAACAATGATTCCACTTACTTCATTAGCTAAATGTAAAGATGAACTTTTATCTAATATTGTTTCAAAAGATGAACTTTCAAAAATTGCATCTGAAACTATGGTTGGTGGTGCTACACTAACAAAACTGCTTGGAACTTCTGCTTGGTATGCTCCAGGAGCTTCAGTTTCCTATCTAGTTAATGCAATAGTTAATGACACAAAAGAAGTTCTTCCATGTTCTGTTTATTTGACGGGAGAATATAATGTTGAAGATATATGCATAGGAGTCCCATCTATTATTGGCAGGAATGGTTTTGAAGAGGTGGTTGAATTTGATCTAGATTCAAAGGAGTTAGAAATGTTTAATAATAGTGTTAAAGCTGTTAAACAAACCAATCTAGCTCTTGATGGTTTAGTATAGATAAAGTTGTTTGTTCAATATTCAAATGTTATATTTGCTGGCGTTAAAAAATTATCATGCAAGGAAATTCATTAATTAAAACTTTTGCAATTTTATTTGGTATAGTTAGTGTATACCAGTTATCATTCACCTTTATTTCCTCAACTCTTGAGAATAAAGCTAGAAATGCTGCTATTGAAAAAATCTCTGAAGATGAGATTTCTTTTGCAGAAAAAAGAGCAAGTGAAGAGGTTCGATTTCTAGATTCTATTGGAGACCTTCCAGTTCTAATGTATTCATCCTACAATGATGCAAAACAAAAAGAATTAAATCAAGGACTAGACTTAAAAGGGGGAATTAATGTAATTCTTCAGATTTCTATAAGAGACCTCTTAAAAGGTCTTTCTGAGAACTCTATTAATCAGAAGTTTAATCAAGCTCTGGATGATGCTGATGAGCTTCAAAAACAGTCTGATCAAACATATTTAGAATCTTTTTTTGATGCATTTGATTCAAATTCTGATTCAACCAGGTTAACATCCCCTGAAATTTTTGGTAATAGAACATTAAGTTCTGACGTTTCATTTGATACCTCAGATGATGATATGAAGTCAATTATCAGATTAAAGATTGATGAATCAATAATCTCAGCTTTTGAAGTTTTAAGAAAGCGTATTGATAAATTTGGTGTTACTCAACCAAATATTCAAAGACTAGGTTCTTCGGGTAGAATATTAATTGAGTTACCTGGTGCAAAAGACATTGATAGAATTCAAAATCTTCTTCAAAGTACTGCTCAACTTGAATTCTGGGAAACATATAAAAATGATGATTTTATTAATTTTATTTCTTCTGCTAATCAATATTTATCATCAATTCAGGTAGAAAATCTTAAATCTGAATCAACTGAATCTGACATTGATGATCTTCTATCTGAAGTTGAACAAACTTCAGATTCAATACAAAACAGATCTAACCCTCTTTTAAGTCTCGTTAGAGCATATAGTTATCAAGGTGGTCCAATTATAGCTAGGTTTTTACCAAGAGATCAAGAATTAGTTAATTCATATCTAACTCTCCCGGATGTAAGGAAGCTTCTTCCAAGAGACTATAGGTATGCTAAATTTTTATGGGGTAAAGAGGATCAAGATGGTTTAACAAGTCTATATGCTATAAAATCAAATAGAGATGATTTATCCCCTCTAAGTGGTGGAGTAGTAGTTGATGCTTCTCAAACATATGATGCTGTTGGAAATGCTGCAGTATCTATGCAAATGAATGCTCAAGGTGCGAGAGTATGGGAAAACTTAACAGGTTTAGCTTATAGTCAAAGCTCAAATATTGCAATAGTTTTAGATGATGTTGTATATTCTGCACCTGGTGTTACAAGAGGTGCAATTAGTGGAGGGAGATCAGAAATTACAGGTGAATTTGATTTGAATGAAGCTATTGATTTAGCAAACGTTTTAAGAGCTGGAAAACTTCCTGCTTCTGCTACTATAATTCAATCTGAAGTAGTTGGCCCCTCTTTGGGTCAAGAAGCAATTGATAGTGGAATTTATTCCTTTTTAATTGCATTGATATTTGTTCTAGTTTGGATGATATTCTATTATGGACCATCAGGTATATTTGCTGATATTGCATTAATACTAAATATTGTTCTAATATTTGGAATTTTAGCTGGTCTTGGGGCTGTTTTAACTCTTCCAGGTATAGCAGGTATTGTTCTTACTATAGGAATATCAGTTGATGCTAATGTTCTAATATTTGAGAGGGTTAGGGAAGAATTAAGAAAAGAAAAAGGGTTAAGGCAATCAGTTAGTGATGGTTTTAATAATGCATTATCTTCAATATTAGATGCAAACATAACTACTGGTTTGACTGCACTTGTATTGTATATTTTTGGTACAGGACCAATTAAAGGTTTTGCAACTACATTGCTAATCGGTATAGCAACATCTTTATTTACTGCAATTTTTATAACGAGATTATTAATTGATAATAAAGTTTTTAAATCTGGAAAATTATCTTTTTCAACAAAATCAACAAAAGATTTATTCAGTAATCTAAAAATAAAATTTTTAAGTAAGAGAAAAGCTACTTATGTGATTTCTGCTGTTTTAATATTGATTAGTATAAGTTCTCTTGTTGTGCAAGGTTTAAATCAAGGAGTTGACTTTTTAGGTGGAAGATCATATATAGTTAGATTTGATAAAGAGGTGAAATCTTCTGATATTGAATCTACTTTAAATAATGCTTTTGGAAGTGCAGAGGTTAAAACATTTGGTGCATCAAATCAGTTAAAAATTACTACTAAATATAAAGTTGATGAGGAGGGTCTTGAGGTAGATAATGAAATTAAAAATATTTTATTTGAGAATTTAAATTCTCAATATATTACTCCACTAACTCTTCAACAATTTTCTATTGGTGAAGAAGTGGGTATAATGTCAAGTATTAAAGTTGGACCAACAATAGCAGATGATATAAAGCAAAACTCAGTCTGGGCAATTTTTGGCTCATTAATAATTGTATTCTTATACATATTACTTAGATTCCAAAAATGGCAATATTCTATAGGGGCTGTTTCTGCTGTTTTTCATGATGTTCTAATAGTACTTGGTATATTTTCACTTACTTATAAAATAATGCCATTTAATATGGAAATCAACCAAGCATTCATTGCAGCGTTACTTACTGTGATTGGATATTCTCTAAATGATACAGTAGTTGTATTTGATAGAATTAGGGAATTCTTTAGAATTCATAAATCTTGGGATAATGATGAAATTGTAAATACTGCTTTAAATAGTACTTTAAGTCGTACTCTAAATACTTCATTAACTACATTAATAGTACTTATAGCAATATTTATATTTGGCGGTGAATCAATTAGAGGATTTATGTTTGCCTTAATTATTGGTGTTTTGGTTGGAACCTACTCATCTGTTTTTATTGCAACTCCAATTATGTTTGATTCTTACAAAAAAGGAAATTAAATAACGGTTCGTTTATTTTTTAATATTAAAAAGATAATCCCTATAATTATAAAAGGAATGCTTAACCATTGACCTGTTGATAATCCAGGCAAGAACGTTTCTAATCCACCTTGACTTTCTTTCACAAATTCAACAATAAACCTAATTGAAAATAAACCTATCAAAAAGTATCCAAACAATCTGCCTTCTTTTTCTCTTATTGATGTTTGATATAATTTATAGAGTATAATAAAAAGAATAATATAGCCAAAAGATTCATATAACTGAGCAGGATGTCTAGGGAGAGTTTCGCCTCTGTTTATAAATATTACACCCCAATCACTACCTGTATATTTTCCAAGAATTTCTGAATTGAAAAAATTACCTATTCTTACAAATGCTCCACCAATTGCAATTGGCATAGTCAATCTATCAAAAATCCATAATAAACTTTTAAAATTATATTTTCTTTTAAAGAGCAAGAGCCCGATAGTAATTCCAATTGCAGCTCCATGGCTTGCAAGACCTCTAAATCCAGTAAACTTATAACCATCAATTAATCCTAATATTGAAGAATTTGATGACTCTTGAATAGGTAGTAATATTTCAATAAGATGGTTTTGATAATAACCCCATTGATAGAAAAAAACTTCACCAAATCTAGCTCCAAGAAAAACAGAAATCACCATATAAATAAGCATTGGATCAAGATATTTTTCATCTACATTTTCTTTTAAGAAGAATGATTTTACTAGATTATATCCTATTAGGAAAGCCAGTATAAACATTAGGCTATATACATATACTGAAAAGCCACCAATTTCAAAAAGAGTTTCGCTTGGAGACCAATTTATTTGATAAATTATCATTCTTAAATATAAATATATTTTATGGAACAGGGTCATACCCTCCTTTAAATAATGAATTGCACTTTAATATTCTTTTAGCAGTTAAAAAAGAACCCTTAAAAACTCCGTGTTTCTTTAAAGCAATAATACCATATTCTGAACATGAAGGTGTATGTCTACAATTACCTCCTAATAAAGGAGATATAAAAATTCTATAAATTTTTATTAGATAAATAAATGGAATTGCAAGAAATCGACTAATCGTTATCATTTAGTTTAACTCCAATATTAGCAAGTTTATCTCTGATCTTATCAGAAAGATCATAATTTTTATTTAATCTAGCTTCATTTCTCACTTCTTTAAGTACTTCAAGAATTGAATCATTATTTAAAATGGTTGAGTCATCAAAATTAATCCCAAGTATATTATTCAAAAATGTATTCATCAAGTTTAGAAAATAATCTCTTTCGCGATTACTTATTTTAACGTCAGGATCGTTAATAAATTTTGTAGAATTAAATAACTCAGCAATTAGCATAGGTGTATTAAAATCATCATTTAAACATGTATAACATTTATTTTCCCACTCCTTAATTGTGTCAAATAAAATATCATTTTTTTCATTTGATAATTCAGCTTCCTTAACTCTTTTTATAATTTCAAGAAGTCTGTTATAACCTTTTTCAGATGCTATAAGTGAAGAATCACTAATATCAAGAACATTTCTGTAATGAGCTTGTAGGAAGAAAAATCTAATAACATTAGAATCAAATGGTTTAGAAAAAATATTATTTTTACCAGTAATTAAATCAACTGGTAAAATATTATTACCTGTCGATTTAGACATCTTTTTATTATTAAGTGTTAGCATGTTTGCATGAATCCAATATTTAGCTGGATCTTTCCCTGTATGAGCTTTACTTTGAGCAATTTCGCAATCATGATGAGGAAATTTTAAATCCATACCACCTCCATGAATATCAAAATAATCACCTAAATACTTTTTACTCATAGCAGTACACTCAAGATGCCAACCTGGAAATCCTTCACTCCAAGGTGATTTCCATTTCATTAAATGATTGTTGTCAGCTTTTTTCCATAACGCAAAATCAAATTCATTTTTTTTATCCTCTTGATTGTCTAATGTCCTTGAATTTGACTTCAGATTTTCAAGATCTCTACCAGATAAAATTCCGTAATCATTTAATTTTTCATATTCTTCTATATCAAAATATACTGAGCCGTTGGATAGATAAGCTAGGTTTTTATCTATTAAATCTTGGATAATAGAGATTTGTTCAATTATATGACCTGATGCAATTGGCTCTATACTAGGATCCAATGCATTAAATTTGGAAAGTGTATTTTTAAAATCGTTAGTATACTTTTGAGCAACTTCCATTGGCTCAAGTTTTTCAAGTTTAGCCTTTTTGGATATTCTATCTTCTCCACCTTCCTCTAAATGTCCTACATCAGTTATATTTCTAACATATCTTACTTTGTAACCAAGATGAATAAAATATCTATATATAACATCAAAAGAAATAAATGTTCTACAATTTCCAAGGTGGACATCACTATATACTGTAGGTCCACATACATACATTCCAATAGACCCTTTTTCAATAGACTTAAACTTTTCTTTAGAATTACTTAAAGAATTGTATATATGTAAGTCTTTTAAGGTCATTAAATATCTGTTTCTAATTTAATATAATCTAAGAATTCTCTTCTGTATTTTGTCTCCTTAAATTTACCTCCAAACTCAGCAGTTACAGTGCTTGAGTTATAATCTCTTATTCCTCTTGAGTTTACACATAGATGTTTTGCATCAATTACACATGCAACATCTTCAGTATTAAGAACTTTCTTTAGTTCTTTTACAATTTGAATATTAAGCCTCTCTTGAACTTGAGGTCTATCAGCATAATATTTAACTATTCTATTCATTTTTGAAAGACCTACAACAGTTCCACTTGATATGTATGCAACATGAGCAAGACCAACAATTGGGAGAAGATGATGCTCACAAGTTGAATAAAGTGTAATATTTTTTTCAACTAACATTTCTCCATATTTAAACTTATTGTCAAAAGTAGATGCAGCAGGTTTATTTTCTGGGTTAAGACCTCCAAAGATTTCATTAACAAACATTTTTGCTACTCTTTTAGGGGTTCCTTTAAGACTATCATCTTTCATGTCCATTCCTATTATCTCAAGGATATCATGCATTTTTTCCTGGATGAGTTTGATTTTTTCTGAGTTGGAAATCTTAAAAGCATCTTTTCTTATTGGATTATTGATGCTTGAACCAAGGTGGTCATCTCCCAGGGAATCAATGTCATTTTTAAGTATATCTTGAAGTTTCATAAATAATATTTGAGTTGCACAAATATAGTTATAATGAAGTTAAAACGAAGTTAAATTTTAATGGTAAATGAAGCATAAATTGACAAAATATTTTTATCAATAGAATATTTATCAATCAGTCCTCTACTAAATAATCTATTTTGATTATAGTTATTTGACTTTGTTATTCCAATATCAAATTCGGAATAATCGAAGTTTAATCCTAGCCCTGCAGATACTCCACTTATTTTATTATCAAGACTTGAGTCTGGACCTTTATATGAAAAATAACCTGCTCTTAAATTAAGATTTTTAATCCTGTATTCACCGCCAAATCTGAAAGACTCAGAATAACCAGCTAACTTATTTTCTATTGAATAATTAAGTGAATTTAAATAGGAATCCTTACCATTATTGTCATCAAATTTAGAATTTTTAAATTTTGTTGTTTCATAATCAAAACTTAGTAAACCTTTTTTACCAAATATATATGCTAGGCTGAATAAAGATTTTGATGGAAGGGTTAATTTGTACTCATCATATATGTTTACAGTGTTTGGATCAATTCTATATTTAGCTAGACCCTCTGTTTCAATAATGTCAGTTTCAATAAATTGTGTATTCTCCTCCTTAATTTTTAGTTTTGTAGGACTAGTATAGGAAAGTCCAAATCTTAACTGTTTAATTTTAATTATGGTTCCAATTTGAAATGAAACTCCATTCCCTCGAGCTAAAAGATCCTCTTTAAAAATAACTCTGTTGACATTAGAGTCATTTAAATAACCATTTTCCTGGAATACTTTAGTTTCTTCAAATAATGTCTCATGAAAGTTTATGTTTATACCTGTAAAGAGGTAATTATTAAAAGAAGTACCAAAATTGACACTATGTTTAAAGTGATCTCCCGTTCTATTAACTTGAAGAGCTTGATTCAAATTATCATATTTAGAATTAGAAACATAATTGGTGATATCTTCACCTGATTGATTGATTATATAACTTTGATATCCAAGAAAAGCTTGTTGATCAGCATAACCATAATTATCTCCTAAATAAGTGTAAACACTTTGAGTTGTTTCATTATCATAAATCAATAGGTCCTCATAAGGAATTCCATTAGCATAATTTAAGAAATAGCTATCTATTCCATTATTATTATTCCCTGATAAATTATATGAACTATTAAAATCATTTAGTACACTCAGATTATATGCTATTGAAAATTTTGACTTTCTGTTTTCATAAACTAATACAGCACCAGAACCTCCATATGAAAACAAATCATTTTTTGAATTAGAATTAGAGTTATTAAAATTATTCGTAATCTTTTGATTTTTATATTTTAAGGTAATTCCTATTTCTGAATCAAGAAAAACTGAAGAACTTGCAGGATTTATTGAAATTGCTGAAATATCTCCACCTAATGCACCAAAAGCTCCACCCATAGAATTAAATCTAGATGTTCCTTCGTGATTAAATGAATTGTATCTTAATACATCCTCATATGTTTGAGATATTGACAAGTAATTAATACTTAAGAATAAGCATAGCAAATAAACTTTTTTGAACATCTAGTTAATCTTTCCGCTTCCACCTCTTGCTCCGGGAGAGCTACCTCTTGAACCACCTCGGCTTACACCACCAGAGTTCACACCTTGTGATGATCTTGAAGAACTACCAGAGTATGAGTTTGGTCTAGACCTAGTAGAAGAATTATTAAATTGAGTACGGTTGGCAGATCCAATGTTGTCATATCTAGAGGTTCTACTATAAGAGTTTCCTCTTTGACTTGGATTAACAGACCTTACCTGTTTATATGCATCTCTTACATAATCGTTTTTAATAGCACTTAAGTTAGGAACAGATCTATTTCTGTTAATATTGTTTTGGTATAAATTACCTCGAGAATATACTCCGATTAAATTATTGTCCTTAACCTCTCTTAAGTTTGGACTTTTATTAACTCTATTAAAGTCAGGATCTCCTGTTCTGTTAATGTATACTCCTCCATACGATCCAAGTCTTGGATACAGACCTGTAACTCTTACTCCTTGAGGATTATTTTTTCTTGAACTTTCATTAGTTGATCTTTTTTCTCCTCTTCTAGAAGCAGAGTTGCTAAAACTAACTCTAGTTGTAGTAGCTTTTTCATTTCCGTATTGATCTTTATAGGCAGTATTTTCATACATACCTCCATTATACCAAGGGTAATATCTAGAATTTCTCATCATATACCAATAGTAGTTTCCTATTGAAGTTGCATAGGGAGAAAAATAGAAATTCATAGGTCCATAAAAAGGGTAACCTAAATTATATGCAAAGCTATTATAGAAAAAAGGTGATCTAAATCTATAATTTATAAATGATCTATTATTATAGAAAAATGGATTATATCCCATGTTATATGAGAAAGGATCAAGATAAAATCCTCCAAAACTTGGAATGAAATTATTTATAACTTCCCTAGAATCAGGGTTGGCTCCCCACGGTAAATTTCCAGAATTAGTTTCATTAGATGAATTAGCCAGGAGAGATTCATCAGCAAAATCTTTGAACACAACTTCATAATCAATACCTCTTTCATTTGATACATAAATACCATCATTATCACTATAATATGATGCTAATTGATATGAAGAACAACTAACAAATAATGCAGAAAATATAAAAATCTTAAAAAGGGATCTAATTTTTCTCACGTATTCAATTTTATAAATATTTATTAAACTAATATTATTACTTTTACTGATACTTATAAAATTACAATAATCATGCCAATTATTTATTTTAATTCTAAACAACTTTGAATTTATGGGAAAAAAAATAACCTCTAGAGAAGAAGACTATTCTAAGTGGTATAATGATATTGTTTCAGAGGCAGGACTTGCAGAATCCTCAGATGTAAGAGGGTGTATGGTTATTAAACCTTATGGTTTTGCTATATGGGAATTAATGAAATCTCAGCTTGACATAATGTTTAAGGAAACGGGTCATGAAAATGCTTACTTCCCCTTATTTGTTCCTAAATCACTATTTGAAGCAGAAGAAAAAAATGCTGCAGGTTTTGCTAAAGAGTGTGCAATAGTTACTCATTATAGATTGAAAAATGATCCTGAAAAAAAGGGTAAATTAATTGTTGATCCAGAATCAAAGCTTGAAGAAGAATTGATTGTAAGGCCAACAAGTGAGGCCATAATATGGAAGACTTACAAAAAATGGATTCAATCATATCGAGACCTTCCAATTCTAATAAATCAATGGGCAAATGTTGTTAGATGGGAAATGAGAACAAGATTATTCTTAAGAACAGCTGAGTTTCTTTGGCAAGAAGGACATACTGCTCATGCTACAAAAGACGAAGCACTTAAAGAGACCAAATTAATCAATGATTTATATTCTGATTTTGCTGAAAAACACATGGCTATGTCTGTAGTTAAAGGCTTTAAATCTGAATCTGAAAGATTTGCTGGTGCTGAAGAAACATTATGTATAGAAGCATTAATGCAAGATGGTAAGGCTCTTCAAGCTGGTACTTCTCATTTTTTAGGTCAAAACTTTGCTAAAGCATTTGATGTTAAGTTTGCAGATAAATCTGGTAAACTTGAATATGTCTGGGCAACATCTTGGGGAGTCTCAACTAGGTTAATGGGTGCATTAATTATGTCCCATAGCGATGATATTGGTTTAGTTCTCCCTCCTTTGCTAGCTCCAATTCAAATTATTATAATTCCCTTAATTAAGTCCAAAGATGATTCAAAAAAAATATTGGATAAAACAAATGAATTAAATGAATCATTAAAAAATATAGGAATTAGAGTTAAAATTGATGACAGAGAAAATACTAGTCTAGGCTTTAAGCTTAATGATTCTGAAGTTAAAGGAATTCCTATGAGAATAGTTATTGGTGAAAAGGAAATTGATAATAATGAATTTGATGTTTTCTACAGACATAATCTTAAAAAAGTTTCCTCAGACTTTAGCAACCTTCATGATATTGTCAGTTCTTCTTTAACAACTATTCAGACTGAAATGATTACTAATTCAAAGGAAAGGTTAAAGAAAAATACTCACGAAGTAAATTCTTATGATAAGTTTAAAGAATTAATATCAAATCAAAGTGGTTTTGTTATAGCAGGTTGGGATGGAACTAATGAGACAGAAGAAGCAATTAAAAGTGAAACAAAAGCTACAATTAGGTGTATACCTGAAAACCTTGATTCTAAAGGGGTTACCTGTATTTATTCTGGTAAGCCGGCACGTTATAAAGTAATATTTTCAAAATCTTATTGAAATATTAAAATTTAAATTAAATTTGCACCCTGATTGGCCCGTTCGTCTATCGGTTAGGACCTCAGGTTTTCATCCTGGAAAGAGGGGTTCGATTCCCCTACGGGCTACAAAATTAATAATTATGGCAAATCATAAATCTGCTTTAAAAAGAATTCGTTCAAATGAAACAAAGAAGTCTTTGAATAAACTTCAACACAAGACTACTAGAAATGCTATCAAAAAATTAAAAGAATCTAAAACTAAGAAGGAGGCAGGTAAACTTTTTCCAGGAGTAGTTTCACTAATCGATAAGCTAGCAAAGAAAAACGTTATTCATAAAAATAAAGCATCCAATCTTAAATCAAAGCTTAGTAAACTTAAATAGTTAGGAGTTCATTGATATAAGGAACTCTTCATTGCTTTTTGTTTTTCTAAATCTATCGTTGATAAATTCCATTGCTTCAACTGGATTCATATCTGCTAAATACTTTCTCATTATCCACATTCTCTGAATTGTAGCTTCATCTAGAAGTAAGTCATCTCTTCTTGTACTAGATGATACTAAATCTATGGCTGGAAATATTCTTCTATTGGAAATTCTTCTATCTAATTGAAGTTCCATGTTACCTGTTCCTTTAAATTCCTCAAAAATAACTTCATCCATTTTGGAACCTGTATCAGTAAGAGCAGTAGAAATAATTGACAATGATCCTCCATTTTCAATATTCCTTGCAGCTCCAAAAAATCTTTTTGGTTTTTGAAGAGCGTTAGCATCAACTCCACCACTTAATATTTTACCAGATGCTGGTTGAACGGTATTATATGCTCTAGCTAATCTTGTGATTGAATCTAAAAGTATTACTACATCATGACCACACTCTACTAATCTTTTAGCTTTTTCTAAAACCATATTAGCAACCTTAACATGTCTATCAGCTGGCTCGTCAAATGTCGAGGCTACAACCTCTCCTTTAACATTTCTTTGCATATCAGTGACCTCTTCTGGTCTTTCATCAATTAATAAAATTATTTGAAATACTTCTGGATGGTTTGCAGCAATTGCATTAGCAACATCTTTAAGTAACATTGTTTTACCAGTTTTTGGTTGAGAGACAATCATACCTCTTTGACCTTTACCTAGAGGTGAAAAGAGATCAATGATCCTTGTTGAAATCGTACTTTCTTTTGCTGCTAAATTAAATTTTTCTTCAGGAAATAATGGAGTTAAATGTTCAAATGAGATTCTATCTCTAACTACTTCTGGACCTAGACCATTAATCTTATTAATTTTGATTAAAGGGAAATATTTTTCACCATCTTTCGGAGGTCTGACTGTACCGTGAACGGTATCACCTGTTTTTAAGCCAAAAAGTTTAATTTGTGACATGGACACATATACATCATCAGGGGATGAAAGATAATGGTAGTCTGAGGATCTAAGAAAACCATATCCATCTTGCATTATCTCAAGAACACCTTCTGTTTCTATTATTCCATCAAACTCAAAGTCTGGTTCTTTATATTTTCTTCTTGAATCTTTATTAAAATTATCCTCTTTTCGGTTAGAAAAATTTTTGTTGTGATGATTATTGTTACCATGATTTCTAGGGTTTCTATCAACTCGATATGGTCTTTTATTTTTTTCAGACTCTGATTTAACCTCTACTGGATTTTTTTCAGACTCTGATTTAACGTCTACTGATTTTTTATCTTCTGAATTACCAATAATAGCATCAATTATGTCTTGTTTTTTTTGACCTTTAAGGTTTTTTAATCCCTTTTGATCAGCAATTTCAATAAGCTCAGCTATTTTTTTAGCCTTAAGCATTTTAATATCGTACATGTTTATAGAAAGTTTTGATTTGAAATGTTAATAGAAAAGTACTTCTAAGAAGAAATATTACCCCAAATTTACGAATTTATTTTTAATTTCAGCAAATATCTAATTTAACTATATATGCCGAGGTATTTTATTGAATTCTCATATGAGGGATTAAATTATCATGGACTGCAAAAACAGCCTAATTCTGAAACCATTCAAGAATGTGTTGAATTAAATATGTCTAAATTTCTTGGCTCTAGTATTGACCTTACTTTTGCCGGTAGAACTGATTCTGGAGTTCATGCAAGACAGATGTTTGCACATTTTGACATTAATGTAGATTTTAGTCAAGATAACTTTTGTAGAACATTGAACATGATGTTGCCAAAGGATATATGTATAGAATCATTATCTTTAGTAAACGAGGACATTCATGCTAGGTTTGATGCTACATATAGGACATATGAATATTTTATTAATTCAAAAAAGAATCCCTTTAATTATAATTCAGCATATTATATAAGAGATGAATTAGATATTGTAAAAATGAATCAAAGTTGTTTAAAACTTCTAAACCACACTGACTTTAAATGCTTTTCAAAATCTCATACTGATGTTAAAACATATGATTGTAATATTTCTTATGCAAAATGGGATATAATAGAAGGTGGATGTAAATTTACAATTACTTCTAACAGGTTTCTAAGAAATATGGTAAGATCTATAGTTGGTACAATGATAGATGTAGGAAGATTAAAAATTACTGATACAGATTTTCAAAAAATATTAGATTCTAGAGATAGGAGTGAAGCTGGTCTCTCAGTTCCAGCATTAGGTTTATTCTTAACTGAAATAAAATATGAAGAAATAATTTTAGAGATTTGGAAAAAGTAAAAGGTAACATTCTTGACATTAAATTATTTACAAAACTATTGGTTTTTGTAAAACCATATAATATTACTTTTTATGGAGTTTTAACCTCAGCAATTTTAATCTCTCTTCTTTCTACCCTTACACCATATCTTCTTAAGATAGTAGTTGATGATTATCTTCTTTTGAAAAATTATGAAGGAATGAGATCAATAATTATGATAATGATGGTTGTTCTTTTTCTTGAAGTGGTATTTATGTATTTATTTACTTATTATGCTAACTGGCTAGGTCAAAAAGTAATAAAAAACCTAAGAGTAGACGTATTTCAGAAAATTTTAAAGTTTAAAATGTCTTTTTTCGATAAAAATGCAGTTGGAAGGTTAGTTACTAGGACAGTAAATGATATTGAAACAATTGCTAGTATTTTTTCTCAAGGATTATTTATGATAATTGCAGATATTTTAAAAATGGTAACCGTGCTTACTGTAATGATTATTATTAATTTAGAGTTAACTCTGGTAGTCGTCTCAATATTTCCATTTCTTATTTATGCTACAAGAGTATTTCAAAAATCTATGAAAGTAGCTTTTGAAAAAGTTAGAAGAGAGGTAGCTAACCTAAATTCTTTTGTTCAAGAGAGAATAAGTGGGGTTAAAATTGTTCAAATATTCAATAGAGAACAATTAGAAATAAAAAATTTCAATGATATAAATATTAATCATAGAGATGCTTGGTTAAGGACTGTTTGGATCAATTCAATTTTCTTTCCTCTTGCTGAAATTTCTACATCTATTTGTATTGGTCTATTGGTATGGTATGGAGGATTTAATAATTTAAATGGTGAAAATATTTCATTGGGAACATTATTCCTGTTTATTTCAATGTCAGGATTATTATTTAGACCTCTTAGACAAATTGCAGATAGATTTAATACACTTCAGATGGGTATGGTTTCCACAGAAAGAATATTTAAAATCCTTGAAGATGATTCAGAAATAAAGGATAATGGTAAAATTGAGCATACTTCCTTTAATGGTCTTATTGAATTTAAGAATGTTAAGTTTTCATATGTTGAAAATCAAATAGTGATTGATGACATCTCTTTTAAGATTCATCCTGGTGAAACACTAGCTATTGTTGGTCCAACTGGAAGTGGAAAGAGTACAATTATTAACTTAATAACTAAGTTTTATGAGATTGACTCAGGAAGAATTTTAATTGATGGTAACAATATTGATGAACTTAAATTAGATAACATTAGAAATAAAGTAGGTGTTATACTTCAAGATGTATTCATGTTTGCAGATACTATTTTCAATAATATAACTTTATTTAATAAGGACATTTCATTAGAAGATGTTAAAAAATCAGCTAAAGACCTAGAAATTCATGATTTTATTCTATCGCTACCAGGTGGCTATAACTTTAATGTAAGCGAAAGAGGAGGGACACTCTCATCAGGTCAAAAACAGTTACTAGCTTTTTTAAGAGTACTGGTTAACAATCCTGATATTTTAATTTTAGATGAAGCTACATCATCAATTGATTCTTATTCAGAAGATTTAATTAAAAGAGCTACAAAGAAAATAACAAAAGATAAAACATCAATTATTATTGCTCACCGATTGTCTACTGTTGAATCTGCAGATAAAATTATTTACATGGAAAATGGTAAAATTTTGGAGTTTGGTAATCACAAAGAATTATTAAATATTGATAATGGTAAGTTTAAAAAACTTTACAGGGAACAATTTATTGAAAATGAATTAGTATAGTTTTGCTAAAAGCTTTTTACATTCCACAGCTTCTTTTACGTCATGAACTCTTAGAATATTTGCACCTTTCTCTAATGCTAATGTGTTTAATACTGTTGTTCCATTTAGTGCCTCTTGAGGTGAAATATTTAATACTTTATAGATCATGGATTTTCTCGATAAGCCAACCATAATTGGTTTTTCAAGTGATTGAAAAAGATTTAATTTTTTTAAAATTTTATAATTATCCTCGATGTTTTTACCAAATCCAAATCCTGGATCAATAATAATATTTGTAAAACCTGAACTTTCTAGTTCTTTTATCTTTAATTTAAAAAATGAAATTAATGATTCAATTACATCTTGATAATTAGGGTTTTCTTGCATATTTATAGGATCTCCTTGCATATGCATCATAATATATCCTGAATTGTATTTTTTTACAACTTCAAACATCTTTTTATCATATCTTCCAGAACTAATATCGTTAACCAAAGAGAATCCTTTTGAAAGAGCATAATCCGCTACTGATGAATTGTATGTATCAATTGAGAATAATACATTTTTAAAATTGGAAGTCAATTCATTAATATAGTCATTAACTAAATTATGTTCATCGTCTGGTTTAATCAGATTAGACCCTGGTTTTGAGCTAGCTGCTCCTAAATCAATTATATCGGCCCCATTAGATATTAGATTTGAAACATGAGAATTTACTTTTTTAATAGTATTAAATTTTCCGCCATCATAAAAGGAGTCTTGGGAAATATTAACAATTCCCATAATTTTTTTAGTAGAGAAATCTATTATTTTTCCATTACAATTTAAAGTCATACTTTTATTATTCTTTTCCAAATTTATGCTAAAATCTCATATGGAAGATACAAAGTCACAATATCATAATATAATAAGTAAATCAAGAAAAATATTTATTGATAAGAACTCTGATTACGGTTCTTCATGGAGAGTTTTGAGGATAATCTCTTTGGTTGATCAAATTAATATTAAAGCTCAGAGAATTAGGAATTTACAAAACAACATAGATAATAAAATTGAAGAAAATCAATCATCTGAATTCTATGGTATAATTAATTACTCTATTATGGGTTTAATTCAATTAGATAAAGGTGTAGTTGATGAACCAGATCTTGATTCAGGTCAAATTATTGATCTTTATGACAAGAATGTTACCGAGACTTTTGAATTAATGCTTGCTAAAAATCATGATTATGGTGAAGCATGGAGAGAAATGGAGGTAATAAGTTTAACTGACTTAATAATTCAAAAGCTTTACAGAATGAAAAGTATTTTAAAGAATCATGGTAAAACAAATGTTAGTGAAGGAATTGATGCTAATTTTCAAGATATTTTAAATTATTCAGTATTTGCCCAAATTTTATTGAAAGAATAATATGAAAAAACTTCACATCGTAGGTAACTGGAAAATGAGTTTGAATAAAGAAGACTCATTAAAACTAGCCCATAATATCAAATTAATTAATAACAAAGATAACTTGAACATTGAAGTTGCTCCAACCAGTTTGTATTTAGCAGAAATCGCAGAGATTCTTCAAGATTCTGACATTACTACTATTAGTCAAAATTTTGATTTTCAAAATTTAGGTTCATTTACCGGTGGTATATGTTTGGATCAACTGAAAGAAATAGGTGTTAATAAGACTATCTTGGGTCATTCAGAAAGAAGATCAAATTTCAATGAATCTAATGAACAAATTAATAATAAACTTGAAATTATTTTAAATTCCGACTTAGATGTCATATTCTGTTTTGATTCATATGAGCAGCTACCTTTTGATATATTAAGGACAAACCTTAAAGACAATTCTAAATTAAAGCTAAGCCTTGCATATGAGCCCACATGGGCTATTGGTACTGGTAAAACAGCATCAATTGAACATATTGAAGAAATACATACCAAAGTCAAAGAAACATTACAAGAGAATATGCTTCAAGAAATACCCATATTATACGGGGGTAGTGTTAATTCATCAAACTCTAAAGAAATACTTGATACTAATAACGTTGATGGTGTATTGGTGGGTGGTGCATCAACAAAGATTGATCAACTTTTGGGAATAGTTAATTCTATTTAACAATTATTTATGAACAGCAACTGGCATATAAACTTATATTTGTGCCATTGTGTTTAAAAGATTTTTAACTCTTATACTAATTTTTATGTGTTTAACTGCTACCTCTCAAATTGCTACCGATACTTCTATTCATCAATTTAAAGTAGCTGATATTTCCGGAAATATTTTTGATTTTTCAGAACTAAAGGGAAAGAAAATTATGATAGTCAACACCGCATCTAAATGTGGTTTAACTTACCAGTACGAATCTCTTCAAAAGTTATATTCACAGTATAAGAACTTTAATTTTGTAATAATTGCATTTCCATCTAATGACTTTCTATGGCAAGAACCAGGATCAAATGATCAAATTGCTGAGTTCTGTGAAGAAAATTATGGGGTTACATTTCCGATTATGAGCAAAATTACAGTTAGAGGTTCTAAAAAACATCCTATCTATCAGTTTCTTACCCAAAAATCAAAGAACAACTATAAAGACTCTAAAGTCGCTTGGAATTTTCAAAAATACCTTATAAACAAAGATGGTAAGGTTGAAAAAATAATCGCTCCTAAGACTAGACCAGATTCTGAAGAAATTGTATCTTGGATTACTAATGGTGACTAAGAAAAGTTTTTCAACTAGATGTGTTCACGAAGGTGAGATTAAAGATACTATGTATCAAGGAATAGTATCTCCCTTATTTATGTCAACCACCTATCCATGGTATGGCGGTGATGCTGAGAAAAAACCATATCCTAGATATTTTAATACCCCAAATCAAGAATTTTTATCAAAAAAAATTGCCTCATTAGAAAATGGAGAGAAGGCTTTAATTTTTACATCAGGCATGGCAGCTATTAGTACATCTATAATGGCTAATGTTAAAACTGGTGATCATATTGTATTTCAAAATGACTTATACGGAGGTACCAGAAATTTTATTCAAACAGAGTTTGATAAATTTGGTATCGAATATTCTTTTACAGAGGGTTTAGACCCCCAAGACTTCTCTAATCAAATTAAAGATAACACAGTTGGTATATATCTAGAGACTCCCAGTAATCCTCTTTTAAAAATTGTTGATTTAAAGTTAGTTTCTACTATTGCAAAAGAAAATGGTATTTGGACAATGATAGATAATACTTTTTCAAGTCCAGTAAATCAAAATCCAATCGACCATGGAATTGATATTGTTTTACATAGTGCTACAAAATATCTTGGAGGTCACAGTGATATTTCTGCAGGAGCTGTTATTAGCTCTGAATCTAGAATAGAAAGAATACTTAATTCTGCTAAAAATTTTGGAGGTAATTTAAGTGATTACACTGTTTGGTTATTAGAAAGGAGCATGAAGACACTCTTGATAAGAGTAAAAGAACAAACGAATAATGCTAAGATTCTAGCTAAAATGCTTGAAGAAAATACTAATATATCTAGAGTTTATTATCCAGGACTTGAATCTCATCCTTCACATAAACTTGCTAAATCTCAAATGAATGATTTTGGAGCAATGATGTCTTTTGATTTAAATAAGAACGTAGATGTCTATGATTTTCTTAAATCATTAAAAATAATAAAACCTGGTATGAGCCTTGCAGGTGTTGAAACAACTGTTAACTTTCCAATGAAAACATCTCATGGGTTAATGACACAACAGGAAAGAGACATCCAAGGAATAGGGGATAAGCTTATTAGATTATCAGTTGGTATAGAGTCTTATGAAGACATTTATAGTGATTTAGACCAAGCAATAAAATCATCCATAAAATGAAAGTAGATATTCTCGCTTTTGGTGCCCATCCAGATGATGTAGAAATGGGATGCGGAGGTACGATTGCTAAATCAACCTCTCAAGGAAAAACTGTTGGTATTATTGATCTTACTAGGGGAGAGCTAGGCACTAATGGCTCTGTTGAAATAAGAGATAAAGAAGCTTCTTCTGCTGCTTCAATAATAGGTGCAAAATTTAGAATAAATCTTGAACTTGAAGATGGTTTTATCTTTAATAATAAAGAAAACCAGATTGAAGTAATTAAGGCAATCAGGCATTATAAACCCGACATCATACTTTCACCAACTCAGATAGATCGACACTCAGATCATGGCAAAGCATCTGATTTAATTTATGAAGCTGCCTTCCTTAGCGGTTTATCTAAATTAAATACAGAATTTGAAGGATCAATCCAAAATCCATGGAGACCGAGAGTTAACCTTAGTTATCAGCAATGGAATGATTTTAAACCTGATGTATTGATTGATATCTCAGAATTTATTGAGATTAAAAAGAATGCAATTTTAGCTTTTAAGAGTCAGGTGCTAAAGGATTCTTCTACAGAGTCTACAAAAATTAATTCTGAGAATTTTATTGAAAGTATCAAATACAGAGCTAAAAATTATGGAAGATTGATTGATAAGGATTATGCAGAGGCTTTTCAGTCAAGAAAAAATATTGCCGTAAATAATATATTTGATCTCTTATAATTTTTTTATAATTCCTTTAATATAATTTCCAAAAAGTCTATTTTTGCCACCTAAATGGTGGTTGTAGTTCAGTTGGTTAGAAC
>CENP01003741.1_pt1 | contig 28391 bp, 37 predicted proteins | sample 361281 | NCBI WGS metagenome assembly CENP01 (sample SAMEA2591122, study PRJEB7988) | marine metagenome | biome: marine biome (ENVO:00000447); feature: deep chlorophyll maximum layer (ENVO:xxxxxxxx); material: saline water (ENVO:00002010), including plankton (ENVO:xxxxxxxx) | depth 70 m | reverse complement strand
GGAGGTGCTGCAATGAATGCAACGATGAAACATGCTGCTGCTGCGAGCAAACATGGGATCATTAGGACACCGAACCATCCAACATATATTCTGTTGTCAGTTGATGTAACCCATTCGCAGAATTGTGGCCAACCTGCTAACAGACCTTGCTGTCTGCCTTGTTTTGAAAGAGTTGTCATTAGTAAGACGTTTTTAAGTAGGGCATCAAGGGTAGATGCGAAACTTATTTCCTGTAACCCCTCGCTACAGGATATTAAAGACGAAGTATTATACTGCCTACAGAGGTCTTGGTTGGGAGCAGTCTAAATGGGAGGGCGATCCGTTCGAGTCCCAAATAAATGTTAGGATTACCTCACATTATTTATTATAAACAAATGTTAAGTAATGTGTCAACTCTTCGGAAGCCTATCATGATCTAACATTCTTTTCACATAATGAGAAAAATTCCAACCCCAACACCATTTTATTTTTTTTCTCATATATTCTGAAGAATAAATTGACAAGACTAATTTTTTACCAACTTTTTTTGCAGTAGGGCAAAACACTAATTGATTTTCTCCACCATCTTTGTCTATCATCTTCTTCAACATCTCAGAGTGAATATTTAAAGTATTAATATTAATGAATTGATAGTCATCATCTATTTTTGTCATGGGTCTAATTTCTGATAATAAATTCCTACACTCTTGATATATTTCAGTCATTGTTGTTTTTTTTGTAAACTCACCTGCTTGTGGGTGTAATTTTTTTCGATTAATTTTTGCTCTATCTCCAATAAAATCAATATCCATTTTTGTCCAATCTGGAAATATATTCCATTTTAAATTTTTCATATTCGCAAACTGTTTTGCAGCATCAAATGATATTTGATCTCTGTTAGGACCTATCAAAGAATAATGCCACCATAGATCATGAAAATGAAACATCTCTTCAGATATTTCTCTCCAAATACATGCCAATACTGGTGAAGAATATTGGTCAAATTTATATCGACCTCTTTTCTTTCCTTGATGTTCCTCATCATACAATGATTTTGTTATATCAATAACATCTTGTTTAGTATTAAAAGCACATGCAAAACCTTCCATGACTTCATTATGATAATTGTATCTATGAGGGTGAAGCATATGAGAAAGTTTTTCTTCGCTTAATATTTTCTTACATCTTTGCACCCACTTTTTTGTGTGTTTATAACAACCATCAATCCATACTGTTTTTGTGCCTACAGGGAATACTTTATGTGGATTTATTTTCACAAATGAACTTAATCTTCTCGGACATGGATGATCTATCGGTATTGGTCTGAGATCCCATGGTTCTGGAACATCCACAGTTCCATCTGTAAAACAAACATAATAAACATCAGGATCGTAATAATTATCATGAGGTATTGTGTCATATCCATTTGTTATACATGTATAAATTACCATCTTATTTCTATAATCAAAATTATCTCTTAATTTTTTAAGTTCTTGAGGTGAGAAACGAAACCTTCCATATACCCTCTGTGCAGAAACATCATCAAATTTGTAGTCCCAAATCACAGCAGTTTCAAGTTCGGGTTTACCTATGACAAAAGAATTAGTTATGTAATCCGTTCCTGTTTGATAATTCCATTTAAGATCTATGTTAAACTTATCCGCTATTTTTTTTATAGATTCATATGGATCACCAGTCAAACCTGTTGAGTATCGACCACCTTTACCTTCATTTAAACTCCAATATTCATCTGGGGTTGTAAAATTTTTTATTACCTCATGCCACGGAAACATTTTATATTTTAATTCAGATGTTTGTAAAGCAATACCACATGCAAGTTGATCTCTTAAACAACCTTCTTCATATAAATCCCACCAAATTTCATTAAAATAACTTACATCACCTTGTCTCCACATTATTGTACATAAAGGCGTGACATAAGATTTGTAATTATGTGAGTCATCTTCAAAATATCCCATTTCTTCTAACAATTCAATGAATTCATCAAGTTCTTTCTCAGTTGTAAATCCTCTATGTAAATATTCAGCACACTCTTCTAAAAAAGTATGTTTATGTGGATGTTGCATCAACACTACATCATGTTCTGAAAAAATTTTTTCACTATAATTAATAAAATTTTCATTTATTAAAGGTGTCATTGTGGCATCAATGTAAACACTCTGTTCAAAAGGACAAAGTATTTTATTCATTCTTGATGACCAGACAGGATCATCATCATTTATGTATTCATCGCCATGTATAGGTCTTCCTTCCCATGGACTGGGAGGATTTTCCATTCCAAAAACAATATATGTGTGTCCCTCTGGCAACTCAGTTGGTAAATTTTCGACGTAATTATTTGTATTGCAAGTGTAGATAATCATAATATATTATAAACTCTCATATAGAATGCATGAAAGGGATATGAAGTATATAGTTTAGGATTTAAACCAGTTATTTCACTTAATTCTGAAAGTAATTTATCAGTTTTCAAATATTGTTTTTTATCTCCATTTTGTGGATGCATACCTCGACGACCTATTTTATTATAAAAACCTAATGGCACACCAGTATCATTTCTAATTTCAAAAACAGATGGTAATTGTATACCAGATTCTTTGAGAGCAACATCAAATGAAATTTGATCTCTATTACATCCTACAAGAGACCACTCGTACCATAATTTATTGAATTTTGTCATTTCATCACTCATTGTGCGATACACGATAGTTCCTAAAGGACTACCATAAGTTCTGAAGTTATAATTTATTTTTTTTAATTTTTTTGTTAACAAAATAGCATCTTCATATGTAAAAAAAGCACATGTAAATCCTTCAAGAATTTCATCAAAATATGAAAATTTACCTGCATGTCTTAACATAGTAAAAGGGAAACAACCCTTTGCTTTTTCAATAAATTCTTTAGTATGTTTATAACATCCATCTATCCATACTGTGTGGGTTCCGTTTGGAAACCATATGTGAGGATTTGCTTTAGGATAAAATGACAATCTTCTAGGGCATTTTATATCGACATCTAATTTAATATACTCCCATGGTTTTATAGATGTGTCTACAGTGCCGTCATGAAAACATACATATTTGACATCGGGATCATAATAATTGTCTTCGGGAAATACATCATACCCATTTGTAATACATGTATATACTGTAATTTTTTCTACTTTATCATTTAATTCAAAAGGCATGTATTTTACACAAGCATACATTTTATTTACACTATCATTGAATAAATTTTTTAAAGTATCCACAATTTTTATTTGATCACTTTTTTTAGGTGTGGGTTTCATATCATATGCTTCAAAATATTTTTTCACTCTACTTGATCTTTTCATGTCAATTTTTGGATAGACTTTTGTGATATTAAAATGTAATGGTGCTCTATATTTTTTTGACATTATAAATTCAGCAACAGAACTTGACACCTGATCTCTCGTGACACCATTCATATACCACTTATGCCATAATTCTGACCACTCATTAACTTCTGGTGTTAATCTTCTCCAAATAACACTATTAATTGTTTGTGTATAATTTTTTAAATTAAAATTTATCTCTCTTATAGAGTTTGCCATATTAATTATTTCTTCCTCACTTGACCATCCCTGTGAATATAATTTAGCAAACTCTGTAACTATGGATCTTTGATCAGGATGTTTTTGTAAAACTAAATCATAATCTTCAAATATTTTTTTTGAGAATGATATTAATGATTCTTCTATTTTGTATGATGCATCAATCCATATTGTGCATTCATCTCTGAAATAATGATGAGGTAAATGCTTTGGATAGTATGATCTTCTTACAGGACATTTTATATAATCCTTATTAATCCTTTTATACTCCCAGTTTTTGGCAGTTGGTTTCAAACCGTCCCAGAAACATATACACTTCTCCCCTGTGGGAGCATCACTCAACTTATCATAACCATTACTTATACTAGTATAAAATATCATCCATCAGCATTTTTTAAAATCTTATTTGTCACGTCACCTGGTTCCCTTACAAACCAACCTGTTGCAATATATTTTGATTTATCACCAGTTAAAAAAGATCCCCTATGCATATGTGTATATGCTGCTGGCCAAATAACAACAGTTCCCGTTGTGGGGTGAAAAGTTTTTTTCTGATGGTAAAAATCTGTTCCTCCTCCATTCTCTACAGGTATATCATTTAAGTAAATCATCCAAGTTAAAACTCTATCTCGATATAAGAAAGCACCATTTTCACAATGCCATATATGATAACCACCACCAGGATCTGTGCGTTGTATTTTAGAAGTCCATGAAGATACGGGATCCATGTTGTCTAGAATACCTGTGTATTCTTTTGCATACTCTTCAAATGCAACTCCAACAGTTTGATTAACTTGCATTGCCAAACCAGCATCACAAACCTCCAAATATAATTGATGATCTTTTCTTCCCATACCACCATTTTTAAATTGATCTTTACCTTCATTCGTTGATCCTTGTGTAAGTCCTTCAGAAATATCCTTTTTTACATACTTCAGAGCATAAAAATGTTCAAAAGAATCAATTACTTTTTTACAAAAATCCTTTGTAACTAATCCTTCCCATACACCTATGTGATCGTAAATTTTCATTGTTGTTTCAATTGTTCCTGTGCTTGTTGTAAGTATACTTGAGGTGGTATTCTCCCGCAATACTCATCTAATTCCATAATTTGATTTATATCCTGATTAGGTCCCTCTTTCATCCAAAAATCCGCTAAAGCATTTCTACTATCTTTATGAAATATATCAATGTGTTCTGTGTGTATTGCTGATCCTAAATCTAATCTATAATTAAAAAATGCTGATGAGTATGCCTTACCACTATCAAGAATTAAATCCTCCGAAACTGCTCTCGGTCTTATATTTTGATCTATTTTCCATTGATGACCTCTCCTATGCAACTTAATAAGTTTTTTTGCATGATGTCTTGTAATTAAATAACATGCAGCAGAAAAATCATTTATAAATCTAGCATGTAGTTTAAGTGTGATACCATTCGGATTTATTATTGTCATTTGAAATACATCGAAGTTGATTGGTAATCTTTTTCTAATATCTTTCCAAGTAAAATTCCAATACGCTGCTTGCTGTAGTTCTACATCATCTTCCATGATGATTATTTCATCTAAATCAGTTTCGTTAAGAAAATATTCTATGGCAGTTAGATGAGACATCACACATGCACACTCACCTTCGTTCATATTATCAGGAACCTGTCCCTTTAAATACTCTTCATACTCAACTCCATCAATACCTGATATTCTTACATGATCTTTAATTCCCCAATATTCTAATTGTTTTTCCATATACTCTCTTCTATCTGGAAATCTATTTAAATTAATCCATAATACTTTTGGAAAATCTTTAAATTTATAAAGACCTTTATTTTTATCCAATGTTTAACCCCCTACTCTTTACATATTCTTGTTCCTTATAATATTTTATCAACCCTTCAGGACCTTTCACTCTTAAAGTTTCCCATGTGTCTCTATTTTTTTCAATGTACGGATTATTAAACCAAGAATTAGATGTTCTGCCATGTTCCATATGATAAACAAAATCATCTATTCTTCCAACACTAGTCAACATAGAGAAACGATAATGTCTTTCATCATCTTCATAACCATATGCAATAAAATTTTCATTTTCCATTCCCCATTTTTTATATTCTTCAGTATTGAAAAATTGACAGAACCCAAATTTAGCATCCCACTTTCTATAATTTTTAAAAGAATCAAAATTAAAATTACTATTGATAAAATTAGTAACCTCAGAATCATTTGTATTTAATTGAAACTGCCAATCACCCATACCATATGGATATACAACATTTACAGTTCCATTTATTATTTCATTTCTTGATCTGATATATGAAGTTTTAGGTAACAAAATATCAGAATCATAATTCACAACGACTGGTGTTTTAGTCATCATAATCATGTCATTTAATATTTTTGTTCTATGAAAAGTATACTCAGATGATTTTTCATACACATAATTAAGATCCTCAATAGCACCACCAACAGCATCTTTTATAATTCCTAATGCAGATCTCTCAAATATTTTTTCTTCATCACACTCCTTTACAATCACAGTAGTTTTAAAATTACGAAGAAGATATATCATAGAAGTTATAATATTTCTCATTCGATCCTGACTTTCAATTCTGAGAGGAACTATGAAAGTCACATCACTTAAGTCTTCTCTTTTTACATTAAAAGTTTCCATTATATAACCTCCCAATTGTCACAGTAAAGATCAGAAGTATCATGATCCTTAGTATAACCTTTACCGAACCATTTTTTTGGTGCTATTATTCTTTTCTTTTCATTTTCACATAACCATGATCCCCACCATGAAAATGAAGAATTAGCAATTATAAAATCAGAACATAAACTCATCATACAAAGATCTGCAACATTATCCCCACCTTCTGATACTAAAAATCTATCATCTTTAAATTGCTCATTACACCATTCAGGATCATCAGAAAAAATAATTACGACTCTATTTGAATCGAACATTGATAACGCTTCATCATAATATTCTTTAGGACATGGAGGATGATTATCACAATTTGTGATGTAGTCTGTTCTACGAACATGTAACGCTATTGGATCTTCTACTTGGTTTATCATGTCCTGACATGGACTGACAATTTGATTTTTAAATTGAAAATCCTCTCTTACTTCTTTTTCAATATGATTGAAATATTTTGTAGATTGTAAATAGGCATAAATGTTATGTCCATCTGGCATATTATTAAATAAATTTTCATCAAAATGAAAGTGTGCCTCTTGAACATAAGGACCTGGTATTTCTTTTATATTTTTAAGACTTGTTAATTTAAATGCTTCAAACAATTGATGATCATGCCATTCATCTTCAAAGTCACTAGCAGGTATTGCCCAATCATATCCTTTATGTTCTGCTATACCTCTAAGTCCAGCATACTGGAACATTTGATTTCCAAGTCGTCCATGACGACCTAAATGATTAAATCCAATCATGTTTTTTTTTCAAATAATCAATTTCAGTTGGTAGGAGATGCTCAAAAGTTCTTTGAGTTTGATTTTTATGCTCACGATTTGATATATGATAATCGTGTAGAATCGCTGGCTCTCCATGATATTTATAGAGTCTATAATACATATCACAGTCCATCAACATAGTAATTTCTTCATCAAAAAATTGATTTAAATCTTTTCTTAAAGCAAGAATAGATGGAGAACTAAGTGTGTTTACACCCTCTAATAATTTGTCATTATAATATGGTATTTTTGGATTGTAATGTGATTCTCCATCATTAAGAGTGTGAGCATAACCTGTGACTGCCCACTTGACATCATCTGTAAATGTTTTATCAAGTTGCTCTGTCAAATTTGATGTAAGAATAAAATCGTCTGAAAATAATACCTTCAAAATTTCACCTTTTGCTTTACGCATAGCATTATTTGTATTTGCAGATATATTTCCTCTATCTTTTTTATTTTTCAAATAAACAATATTAAGGACATCAGCATATTCATCACATGCGTATCTAACTTTATTTGTTTCAGAATGATCACTTATTGTAACATCAAAATTTTTATACGATTGCTGTGACAATGCATAAAATATGTCAAACAAAAACTGTTGACATCTTGGGTTTCCATCATGAGTTGGGATACAATAACTTACTCTCATTGTACTAAGTCTAAGACTGATAATGGGATTCTATTACTAATTAGTTTTTCGTAGTCTTTATGTAATTCACATCCTATATAATATCTTCCCAATTGTCTTGCTACCATTCCAGTAGTGCCTGATCCCATGAAAGGATCTAATACAATGTCACCCTCCTCGCTTCCTGCTTTAATACAGGGTTCAATCAGGTCAGGTGGATATGTTGCGAAGTGTGCTTCACGATATGGTTTATTTGTTACTGTCCAGACAGATCGTTTATTCTTTGTTGGATATGATTTTGTAAGACCTGAATGTGGTTGTAGTCCTGTTCCCTCGTTGTGATATTTTCCGTTTGTTCTATCTCTTGTTCCCCAATCTTTTGCTGGTTCTTTGATTGCTTCATTATTATAAAAATAATTTTTGTTTTTACTGAATAAAAAGATATATTCATGTGCTTTTGTACATCTATCTTTTACACTTTCAGGCATTGGGTTTGGTTTGCTCCATATTATGTCCTGTCTCAAATACCATCCATCATTTCTCATTGTGAAAGCAAAGAGCCATGGGATTCCAATGAGATCTTTTTCTTTTAATCCTTCTAATTTATTTCCTCGTTTATTGCATTCTTGTGGTAGATCTTGTGTCGTTTTACTCACAGATTGTTTAGGGTATGATTGTCCTTTGCCAGGTCTGTAATTATAGTAACTATCGCCAAGATTAACCCAAAGAGTTCCATCATCTGTGAGCACATTTCGCACCTCTTTAAAAACTTTTACTAATGAATCAATGTATTCTTCTGGAGTTTGCTCCAATCCAATTTGATCATCTTCTCCACCATAGTCCCTTAGTCCATAGTATGGGGGAGATGTAACACAAGTTCTTACTTTAACATTTATTTTCTTTAATGTTTCTCGACAATCCCCATATAATATTGTATCTCTCATAAGTCAAGAAGTAATTCAAATGCTTCACAATTGTAACTTCTTAACTTATTTCTCAATTCATTTGAAATGTCATTGTGTATATACCATTCTTCCATGACACAATTATTATTCCTTAAATTAAAACCAACCAGATCATATTCATACTTATGAAATATATCTCTATGATCAAACTCACCACCCCATTGTCTATATGCGTCGTGTTCATATGTAATACAATTAAATTTTAATTTATCAAAAGGAAATTTTTTTAAACATTCTAATGTAGCTGCTGGTGGTTCTAAATCAATAGAAAGATAATCAAGATGTCTTGGTAGATTGAGTTCGTCTATATGAGAAACATAATCAAAATTAATTGCGTCATCTTTATACATCTTTGTTAGAGGTCTTTTACCATTCCACATATCTGCAAATTCACTTTCAAGTTCTATAGATAATCCTCTCCACTCAAAATGTTCTTCTAATAACCATGTATTATTTCCTGAAAAAGGTTCTCCACCACCCACTTCTATAAATGTACCATTGTCCTTTCCATCATTCACAACTAAAGCAAAGATATCTTGCCACACCTGTGAGTAATTTTTTTTAATATTTTTAAGTGATTCAGGTTTTATCTTTAGGAATTCGTAATCCTTTTGAATGTAATTTGTTTGACACTGACTTTGAAATGGCATTTTTCTTCACATCCTGTTGAATTTTTCTTGTCAATCTTGGGACAACATCGTTGTCACTATGAAATTGTTTTGCAATCTCATAGTTTTTTTCTATGACATCTTGTTTACTATTATAATAGTCTTCACTAATAAAGTCCATAATATCAACCAACTCTGACACATTATCAAAATTTATAACTCCATCCATATCAAACCACTTATTTAAATTTGGACAACCATAATAAATTGGAATTGTTTTACTAGCGAAACAATCAATTATTTTTTCAGTAAAATAATTATCTTGTTTTGAATTCTCGACAGCAACATGAAACATTGCATTTTCAAAAAAATCATTTCTTTCTGGATAAAAAGGTGGAGATAGATGTTGATATATTTCTATATCATTTAATGTTGTGTCAATATTTTTTAAGTATTCGTATATTGATAATCGTAATCTATGTCCTTTAGTATGATTTTTACTACTCGTGACAAAAGTTAGATTAGGTTTTTTATTTAATTTTAAATTTTTAAAATCTAACCAAGATGATCCCCACTCAAAAAGTTCTGCTTGAGGATATTTTTTAATGATGCTTTGTGTAAAAGTAAATATTCTATCAAATTCATATGAATTCTTTAATGCTCCCTCATTAATTGTCGGTGCGACTGCAAAAGGTTCTGCCAAAAACAATATCTTATAATCTGCTTTAGGATCAAAAGATAAATTGTCAACTGATATACTTACTTTACAATCAAAATCTAATCCTTTTTCCTGCCAAGGATTCCACCACAGGGTTTGTATACTTGCTTTCATCTTATATCTTGAAAATGATAATGGAATCCAAATGTCTCAATACCTTTGTGTTCAGGACATTCAACCTCTTTTGAGAAACGTGCTGCAATCTCTACAGGAGCAAAAACACATCCTTGCTGTTCAAAGATATGTCTATTATGGACACAAATGTTTCCGTCTTCGTTATATAGGTTTGCATTCATGTGTTTGTAAAAATTACCTTCGTTTACTTCCCAAGGAACCTCTACAATTTTAGGAACATTTAAAAGCTTCCTGCTGCGTAGCGAGCAACCTCCATTTCCCACTCGTTGATTCCTACCCCATGGATCAAGGTAGGCAGTTGGGTCATCTCTCCATGGTGCTCCGATATAGTCATACTGTAACCATGTGTCATCCCAAAGCCAAGGGCGTATAACATAACCGTCAGGATGAATGAGAAGACTGTGTGTTGTCTCCACATGGTTACAGAGATTATAAATGCAATAGAAATTAAAATCATTGATCGATTGAATTGGATAGACTTCTTCGTAAGTTGCTTGTTCGCATATACCTTCTGGTTTTCCTTTACTACTTAAAAATTTAACTGCTCCCCATTTAATTTGTTCACAACTTTTATTTACTGCATGAACAGCCTCTGGTATATCCAGATCAGCAAGCATCAATAGAGTAACATCAGGAATATTTTGCATTATAAACTGCCCTGTTGAATACTGAATATAAGTCTAACAAATTATCATCTAAATTTCTACTGTTGATATACAATTCTTCATTGCTTGCAAGCAATGTTTTATTGACATCAGCAAAATCATCAACCCACAATACAGGGTAGTTTTTATATAACTCTTGTAAATAGTTATTCTTTTTCATAATTGGAACTCTCTTCAAATATAAAACTTCCCAGTTTCTATGACAATCCACACCATTACCTTCAGGGCATATCATAAATTTATGTTCTAATATTTCTTGACAATAAATGTTGTATGATACACGTTTTCCTACAGTTGCAAAAGTTTTATCTTCAAATATTTTTTTAATATTTCCCCTTTGACTTAAATTAGTATGTTCTGAGTGATTAATGTAAAGAAGTTTTTTAGGTTTTATATTTTTTTTCATAGACATTTTTAAAATTGATAATCTATGATCATCATTGTGTATAACCCTTTGCACACCATAAGGAAAGGGATGAACTTTGCCACCAAAACCTATAGCATTTACACCGTATATTGCCTTTACATTATCAGGTATTTTATCATGGATATCATCTGTTATTGGTGTGTCTTCGAGGTTGGTGAATATAATAAAATCGTTGTCAGGATAATTAGCAAGGGTATCAAGTAAATCATTAGTCTCAAACAAACCGTCGATCCATTTTTGGTCTTGAACATTGTCTACCTTTATTGGACGTTTATATAACCTGATATTATCAATAAACAATGTCATTAATTTTTTAGAAGGTGTAAAATTTTTAGTGCCTTTCATAAAAGCACCTGGCACCCCACCTATACATCCCGACTGATCTCCAAAAGAATAATCACAGTGATTTGATACTGCTACACCATCAATAATGTTCATGAATATGTAAATAAAAATTCACTTACAAAGGATTCTGATTTTTCCTGTCCAAACTTACCTTTTAAATAACCTCTGACAGGATCTAATTTGGTCATGTAAGAGTCAAAATCTTTGTATACTGTTGTATCTGTTCCCGTAGGGTTTGCCTCATCTAAAATATGTTTATACCATATAAGATATGTGTTAAACATAGTCAAATAATCATTCACCTGATCAGAATTACAATATCTTACATATATATTTTCTGAGAAGTGATTACCCATTTCAAAAAACCTATACTTACCATCGTCTTTTGGTAAACTATCGACAGAGTATAGGTAATTTTCTTTTGGATGTTGAAAGTCAAATACTATTATAACTTTATTCTCACTAAACTTCATAAGATCCATTCCAAAACAAGGAAGGTTTGAACCTGTTTTCGGATAAATGATTGTATTATAAATGTCTTCATTTTTACCCTTAATTAATACCTCTCTCATCTTTATAAAATGAGGATGATCATAATGTTTGGCGATTAATTTTGTTCCTTTGGCAGACCAATTTGCCCAAACATTTCTTTCTTGTACATTAAATTTATCTTTTACAGAATTAATATAATCCTGCCAAATTGTTGTCATTGAAAAACCACTCATTTTATAAACCTCTTTAATTTACTTTGATTTTCTCTAATATATTTTGGAAAAGAATTATCAATTGATATCACTGTTGGTTTATATAACCAATCTCTTCCAAAAGGATCAACACCATTTGATATTCTCTCTTCCATGGACTCTCTATACACTTGTAAATTATTTTCCTGATGCTCATATGCATCCATTTTTTCTCTTACTGTATCAGCGTCACCAAAGAAACTCCAATGCCATCCAGCATCATCAACTCTCCAAGAACTTTGATGTGATTGTCTTAACTTATCAATACTCATACTTTTAAGCATTTTCATATTACATACTCTACTTCCCATCCATTCTTTTTCACATAATAAATTTAAGTAATAATAAAATACAGGACCTACACATACATAATGGTTATTTGAATCAAACCATTCATCAATATTTTCAAGAACTTTTGGATTTGCAATCTCATCAGCATCACTAGTTAAAATAATATCATCATCATTTGCTACATCTAACAATGCATAAATTGCAGAGTCTTTATGAAAACATGCTCTTTGATAATGTAAAGGAAGTTGATATATATTTTCCTCCTTCATACTTCTATGATAAGGAACACCCTCCCAATACTTCTCTAAAGTTTTATTATCATCAACTGTGACATGATGAATTATTTTATGTTCCCATCTTTTAAATCTTTCTTTATTTTCACCATAAAATAATGGTTTAGGTTTACCAGTGAATGTTATGTTTGCTTCATTTATAACAAAGTAATCTACTACATCTTCAAGGATATGCATCCTTAGTTCTAAAAGATCTAATTCATTATAAAAAGTAAATGTGTCAAATATTTTCATAGTTCATAATGTAATCACGTTGTTCATTTGTATTTTTCCAATCACCTGGTTTTAGATAATTACTCAAAGGCATACAATGTACCCTGACATCTGTACTAATTAACATCATGTAGTTTAAGTGTTCTGATATCATTAAATCACTACAATAAAAATTTTCAACCTTTTCGCTACATAACGCAGCAGAAACTGCAAAAGTTCCTACACCTGAACTTGCAATATTTTTTGCTGACAGTAATGTTCCAAAATCTTCTTCAACAGATTTAGACTGAACAGTCACTCTAGGATCTTTTTTTAATTCTTCAACAATGGGATTATAATTATCAGGTTCGGTTACAATGTATGATCTCGGATATAATTCCAATAATTCTTTATAAAAACATAAAGGATTAGGAACATAATTAGTAGGATTACCAACCCCTTGGTCAAAAATATCTCCAGACCTAATGTGAATAACAAGAGTATCGTCAGGAACAGAAATTTTCGGTACTTTGAGATGTGGTGCGACATATTTTTTACATACTCTACGCATGTTTCCATAGATGTAATCGGTGTTTGTTTCGATTTCCTGATGTTCACCTTCCCAGTAGAACCATTTGCTTTCATATATTGTAGAACTTTTTCCAAACGACGTTTTGTATTTAGAGATAATTTCATGATTGATACTCTCAAATGTGTCCTTTCTCGCTTCAGCCACCATGGTGCCCAGTGCACATTGTTGTATATTATTTCCTAATCTACCATACCAATGAGAAATTTTAATTGTCACGCAACCAATCCATAATATTAACAGTTGGATTCCATCCCAACAGAGACCTGGCTTTGGAATTGCATGCAAGAGTCTCTCGGCACTCACCAGGTCTCGCATTAATATATATCTGATCATCAGATATGATATCTGCGAGTTCTTGCACAGAATAATTTACCCCCGTTCCAATATTAATTATTTCATTTGATACATCATTCATACATTTAATATTTGCATCTACTACATCGTCAACATGAGTGAAATCTCTCCTTTGTTTACCATCACCAACGATAGTTAAAGACTCTCCTCTTTTTTTTTGTTCTTGAAATAATCCAACTACAGGTGCATACTCCCCTTTGAGTGGTTGTCTATCACCATATACATTAAAATACCTCAGAGTTATAGTATCAAGACCAAATAATTCTGAATACATACGACAAAATTCTTCTCCTGCAACCTTTGACACAGAGTATGGATTTAAACAATCAGTTGGCATAGTCTCAACCAATGGTGGTTCATTTTTTAAACCATATGAAGATGAAGTGCTTGAGTAAATAACTTTTTTTACATCACATTCTCTTGCTGCTTGCAATACATTAGCAGTCCCTAAGACATTTACATCAATACATTCTAAAGGATTTAATAAAGCAGGTTGTATTCTAGAGTGAGCAGCAAGATGGAATACATAATCAACTCTTTTCATACAATTTTTTAAAAGTTTATATTGTGAAATACTTGCTTTTACATTGTACGCTTTATCATTCCAATAAAATTCTTCATTACAAGTTGAAGATTGATCGTCAATACATGTGACAATATGTCCAAGATCTATTAACTTATCAACAAGATGAGAACCTATAAATCCTGCACCCCCTGTAACTAATAATTTCATATTTGCGATGACACCCATTCATATGTTCTTTTTATCCCCTCTTCAAGAGTCATTTTATAATCCCATCCTAATTTTTCACGAATAAGATCATTATTTGAATTACGACCTCTAACACCTAGAGGTCCTTCAATATGATTTTTGTTTATTATCTTACCTGCTACCTTCGCAGTGACATCTACAAGTTGATTTATAGTGACCATTTCTTCCGAACCTATGTTTATAGGTTCTTGGAAATCTGATTGCATTAATTTATAAGTGGCATCCACACATTCTTCAACGTGGAGGAATGATCTAGTTTGCTCTCCATCTCCCCAGACATCGATGGTTCCATTATTGGGACAGTTCGCCACTTTTCTACAGATTGCTGCAGGAGCTTTTTCTCTTCCACCTTGCCATGTTCCTTGTTCTCCGAAGATATTATGGTAACGAGCAATCCTAATAGGAATATTGTGGTTACGATTGTAAGCGAGATATAACCTCTCACTAAAAAGTTTTTCCCATCCATATTCGGAGTCTGGGTTAGCAGGGTAAGCGGATTCTTCACGGCAGTCTGGGTTGTTAGGGTCTAATTGATTATGTTCTGGATACATACAGGCAGAACTGCTGTAGAATATCTTAGTTTTATTTACCTTATTATATTGATTATAATCATGCTGACATTTTAAAACGTTGACATTAATAGATACAGAATTATGCATTAAATCTGCATCATTTTCTCCTGTAAATACAAATCCTGCACCACCCATATCAGCAGCAAACTGGTATATTTCATCAAAAGGTTCAATCATTTTATAAGGTATTTCATTATAATAATTACCTTGCCAACCTTTAAATTCTAAAACCTTTTTAACTCTTGTTATGTCTGTTAAATTTTCTATAACAAATTCATCTGCTTTTGATTTAGAAAATTCTGGCATTTTTAAATCAGCACCTCTGACCCAATAACCTTTCTCTTTGAGTTTTGTTACCATGCGATTTCCTATGAAACCACCCGCACCTAAAACAAGTGCTTTTTTTTCAGGATAATTCATTTTTGATGTACTCCTCAATAATGTCGTAAATGTAATCAAGCATTGGAACTGTAATTACTGGCGATGTCCCTATAAAAAAAACATCATCCAAAACTCTGGAAGCGTTTGGATAATTATCTGGATTACCCAAACCTTTATATGCAGGATGTCTTAAAATATTTCCTGCAAAATAATTTCTGGTTTGGACTCCTTTACTTTCCAAATACTCTACTAATTTATGCTTGTTACCTTCATAAATTATAGGGCAACCGAACCATGATGTCTCGGCATGTTCATGTTCTTGAACAACCCTACAACCAGGTATTTTTGGAAAGATCTGACTCATGGCTTCATAGTTCATTCTACGAACATGATGTATTTCAGTTTGTTTCTTAAGTTGTATTGAACCTATTGCTCCTTGTAAATCAGCAGGTTTTAAATTATATCCCTGAACACCAAAAACATATTTGTGATCTACATCCTTATCATACCCCTCTAACCATCTATCAAATCTCTGACCACATACACCATTAGGTAATTTGTTCTGTGCTCCTACACAGTAACAACCTCTTCCCCACCATGCATAGGATCTAGCGAGTTGAACCACCTCTTCAATATCAGAAGAGACCATACCTCCCTCAATAGTTGTAATGTGATGTGCTGGATAAAAAGAACATGAAGCAGCAACTGCATTCTTTGTAAGATAACTACCTCTCCATTTGCTTCCTAATGAATCACAATTATCTGCTATGTACTTTAGATTATTTGAGTCAATAATATCTTGAAATTTATCAAAGTCATAAGGATTACCTAAGACAGGTGAAGAAAATACTGCAACTGTTTTTTCTGTGATTTTATTTTCTAATTCATCGAGATTCCAATTTAAATCATTCCAATCAATATCAACAAAAACTGGTTTCAATCCATTTTGAATAATGGGATTTATAGTTGTAGGAAATCCACAGGCACATACTATAATCTCATCATTATCTGCCCATCCAAAATATTTTTTTAAAGCAGCAATCATCACAAGATTTGCAGATGATCCACTATTGACCATTACAGAATGTTTAAAGTCAAATCTTTTTGAAAACTCTTTTTCAAATTTGTTTACCTTTTCACCTGCTGGCAACCATTTACCAGTAAGAAGAGATGATATTGCAGCAGTTGGTTCCTGATCATCCCAATAAGGTCCTGCATATAAAATCTGATCACCAGGTTTCCAATCTTGATTGGGCAAGTAATCAAAAAGTTTATAACCTGCTTTTTTTAAATTGACAATAAAAGTGCCAATATGATCCTCTATGCTATACATAAATCTTTCACAATATATTCATTGGATAAATGTTGTTCAAACCCAAGTGATTTGAGTTTTGAAATATCCATCCAAAAGTTCTGAGTTTGAACTGCTTTATGAAAATCAGGAGGTTCCATGTTTAGTAATTCACCTCTTGATCTGGAATAATGTTTTGCCAATGTCATTAACTCACTGACTGTCGTTGGATTTCCAGAACCTATGTTATATATCTCGTTAATATTACCCTTCTCCATGACTAATTTTATAGCACGACAAACATCTGAAACATGCATTACATCACGAGTATGTGAACCATTATCATATAGTTTTACATTTCTATCTGCTTTAAGTTCATCAATCATCCAACCTATTGCATTTTTCTTTCTTGATTGATTGTGATCAGCAGGTCCTAATACATTGCATAATCTCAGAATTCTATATTTCATACCATAAGTATCAGCAAATGATTTAATTAAATTTTCTGCACATAGTTTTGTTATTGAATAAAACCCAGTCGGATTGCAGATTGAATCCTCTTTAGCAGGTAATATACCCTGACCATATACAAACCATGAAGATACAAAGTTGAAAGTTATATCTTTTGACCTACAAAAATCAAGAACCTCACATAAAACTTTTAAATTAGTGTCAACATCAAGAGTTATATTATCATGCACATTGTAATTATGTGTTGTTGATATCATATACAATATATCATTATTTTTTGGAACTCTTTCGTCTCTAGATTGTATTTCAACTTGTGAATCATAAATTTCCTTGAACTTACGTCCAATAAAACCGCAACCATAAAGTGAAATCATAACTTATCTGTTTTTAAATTAAAAGTTTTGTTTAAATCCATTGTCTTATTCTTTATTATAACTTGATTATTTTCAAAGTCAGCAACGAATTCAAGTATATCTTCATTTCCCCAACATAACTCTTCATACATTGAATTAAGTTTCGACATGTCAGACCATAGATCACTCATTTAACCTCCAAATTTATCAAGATACCAAGTAATGGTTGCTCTAAGACCAGTTTCAAAATCAGTAAATGGTTTCCAACCTGTGTATTTTGTAATCTTACTATGATTCATTCCATAGCGTTTGTCAATACCAGGTCTTCCTTCGTTGATACCAATTAATGTAAATGGTTTATTAAGCATTTTCAATATCATTTTAGTTACATCTATATTTCTCATCTCACATGATCCACCAATATTGAAATGATCATTAATTATATCCATAATTTCTAAATCCCATATGGCAGCACAATGATCATTTACATATAACCAATCTCTTATTTGATTGCCACCACCATGCATGTATGTAATCTCATTATTTAAAGCATTCTTTACAACAAGAGGTATTAATTTTTCTGGGTGCTGGTGTGCACCATAGTTGTTAGAACAATTTGTTATTAAATAAGGAATACCATATGTATTATGCCATGATTTAACCATGAAATCACTGGCAGCTTTTGTTGCTGAATATGGATTACCAGGATCATACGGTGTAGTTTCTTTGAAAAGTTCAGTGTCTTCGTATTCAAGTGATCCATACACTTCATCAGTTGAGATATGATGAAACTTTTCCACATCCTTTTTAACACTACAATTTAATAAATTAATTGTTCCTACAACATTAGATTCTAAAAAAGGTCTGTAGTTTTTAATAGATCTATCAACATGACTTTCAGCAGCAAAATGAAATACCCTTGTTATATTATTTCTTTCAAATATATGTTGCACATGCTGTTCGTTGGAAATATCACACCATTCAAATTTAAATTGATTTGTTTTAGGTATGTAAGATTCATTTGCAGCGTAAGTTAAATTGTCAATAACAAGAACTTCTTCATCAGTATACCTCTTAATATAATGAAGAAAATTACTGCCTATAAATCCTGCACCACCAGTGACTAATAACATTAATTTAAAAAATAATATTTTTCACAGTCACGACCATAATCGTCTTCAAGTCTAATAATATCGTCTTCATTACATTCACCAATCTGTGTTTCTATAAATGTAATTCCATTTTTACCACCCGTCAACCTGTGTTTTGATTCACGAGGAATATAAAATTGTTTATCAACACCGATTGTTTCTTCGTAATTATTAACTAAAGCAACACCATCACCCTGAATGACAACCCAATGCTCAGAACGATGGTTATGGTACTGTAATGAAAACCTTTGATTTGGTTTTACATATATTTTTTTAACACAATAATTATTTTCCTTAACTAAAATCTCAAACCATCCCCACGGACGATCATAATGACGATCCATAATTTATCATATATCTCCTCTATATATCTTACTTTGAAAACTCTTCTTTACAACTAATTAAATTCAGAAAATAATTTAAATTTACCATCAACGTCAAACATTCCTTCTTTGCTTTTATCAACTGGTATATCTGACCAACAACTGCACATAGTAATTTTTGTTTTTAAATTTTTTACAAAGGCATTATTTACAACTTTACTCATAACATATTTTATTGCATTTGAAACACTGTCAACACATGCTTCAGCAGATGTTCCAATGCCTGTATATACATAATATTCATTTAATTCTTCCTCTTCATCCAGACCCTTTATTTTTGATCCTATGCTCCATCTATATGCATAAAAATAAACTGATGGTTTTGATTTATCACTCACTATTCGAGTTTCTTCATACTCATCTGTTAAATCTAATATATTCAAATGTCAGAAAATACTTTAAAATTACCATTGTAGTCAATATATCCTGTTGTGCTTATTCCAATTGCTGTTGCACTTGATATTGCGACTTGGCATGATGCCTCATCTGTTCCAACACCAGTATAGATTAGCCACTCTCCCTTCACTTTGCTTCGCATTTCAAGGCTCCACCCATAAAAGGTGCTAGTAGACCAATCATCATTATCAGGATCGGCATAAACTGAGTAAGCAAATATTTCGCTTGAAATTTTTCTACCTACAGTATGCATTGTTTTTTTAAAATTAGTTGTAATTATTTATCATATGTATCATTTAACTATTAAAAAATAAAAACATAAATAAAGCTGAGTAAAAAAGAATTCTACCAATGAAAAAAATATTACTTGCTTCTTTGTTTATGTTTTCTTTTGTCCCTAGTGCTAAAGCAGACATCACCCACAAACTTAGTTCAAGCGTACAATTAACAGTAAATGCAGCTGCAACTCAGGTTGAGCGTATCGGATCAACTTATTCCGTAGCAGGAAGTGGTCTCGATAGCACATATGGTTCTGGTGACAGTGCTGTAACAAATGGTATCGCTGGAATGGCATTTAGTTCTGGTGTTGGAACTCCAACCTCAACTACATTTTCACAGGATGTACCAGGTGCAAGTTTCTCACTAACACAAACTCACGTTCAAGGTGATGCGATAGCAACATCAGCTCCAACAGTTGGTCAAGTAGGTAACTTCTCAGACCAAGTATCAACGGCAGCAGGAACAGCAGGTAATCTTGCAGGTACAATCACATCAAACGGTGCGATGACAGTAACTGCTGGTGGTGCAGGTACAGTCGGTACAGGTCAATTTGTGACTGAACTTACTATAAATTAGTAGGTTATTATAAGATGAAGAAGGTCTTTATATTATTACTGTGTCTTCCTTCGTCGGTTATGGCAGTCCCAGTAGTGCCCAATTTTACTCAGGGCTCTATGACCAGCCACACGGAAACGACTTCTACCGTGGTGGAGACCATAAATTCGATGGACTATTCCACAGGTTGGACATACTCAGTAACGGGTACAAATGTTCAACATGATGGGACATCCATATCCCCTGATGCTACATCAAATCAAAGTAATGTATTAAATGGAGTGACTTCGACATGGACAGGTTTAGATACCAGTCAAAAACCAAACTGGAACATAGTAGAAAGTGGTGCAGCGTTTCAATTTACAGAACACTACAATGGCCCAGGACTTCAGACTCAGACAATAATTCAAAGAGAAACTACCGTAACAAGCATAACAGATACAACTTCAATCTTCAGTCAATAGGGTCATCAGTTCTATCTGCTATTAGTCTTCTTACTATAACTACTCCAGTCTTAGCAAACACAGACGTAGGGGGAGTTAGTGCTACTGCTAACCCGATAGCGAATAGTTCGGGCTCAGTAACCAACCAGGCAATACAAGTTTTACAAGGACCGTATATAACTAATACTTATGGTAATGGCATACAATGTCAGGGTGCCACCGCCAATATTACACCCTATGTCACTAGAACAGGATCATGGTCTGACCCATACGAATCAATTTTCCAAGATCCCGTGTACGACTTGAGCACTGATACAGATGGAAATTTAATTAATCCAGGTGGTGTATTATATTATGTTCCTACAAGAACAGGACAAAAATCAAATCAAAATATAAATTTAGGATTCAGTGCAACTATTAGCATTCCTTTAGATAAACAATTACAAAAACAATGTAAAGAAGCAGCTGCAGCAAATATAAAACTTATGCAACAGACTCATGCTAATAAGAGACTCGACTTTGAGATAGCCAGATTGAAAAATTGTGGCCAGTTAAAAAAAGAGGGTATAGTATTCCATCCTAAGTCACCTTATTACAGCGTATGTTCTGACGTAGTTCTTGTAAATCCACCTGGTGTTGTTGGAAAACATGTTCATGAAGTTAAATCTACTTCTTCAAAGGAGGTAGACCTTTCGATTGGCGATACTGATTAGTCTTCTTTTCACTTCTGGAAAACTCACGGTGTGTACCTGTTTTCTTTTGGAGAGTAGCGATAGCTTTTTTTACAGCAGGTTTAATTAGTCTCAATAATAATGGTGTTGCTGCAGCTCCTGCTGTTGCAATTATTGCAATTGCTAGTGTCGTGGATGCTTGACCTGTAGAAGGTAAAAATTTTTCAACAGGTGTAGTAGGTTCGTACAACGTTATACAGATTTTACCATCAATACTAAGTTCATGACCTACAACTTTCTCATCACCTGACTGTGTTATATCACCTACTCTTAATTGAGCAGGACCAGGACATGGCACTTCTTCTTCAATTTTTGGTATTGCTGGAACTTCAGGCGTATCTATTTCTGGTGTTATAGGTGGTTTTACGACTGGTGGAGGAACATCTTGTTGAAATATTAATTTATTAGGTTCATAATCCATCGAATCAAATTTTGGCATTCCTGCATCACATAGTACAACAGTACCATCTTCGTCGTCTGTAGGTAAATTTTCTCTTTTTAATCTTTCGTCTTTATGATACTCAACACAACCAGGTAAATCTACTACAGGTGATCCTATATTAACAGTAACAGGAGGAACATTTAAAAATGTAGGTCTTGGTTCAAAAAAATTATATTCAGGTATTCGGGGAACATTAACATTATTAATATTTGTATCCCTTATATCGTTTAATATTATATTAATATCTGGCATTATGTAAATTATTCAATTGATTTATTTAGAATGCCAACTATCATAGTTGAAAATATAATACAGATACGAACTGACGCTTATTATCAATATTAAACACATCAAATTGACTGAGTGTATTACATCAAGAGTAATTAACAATTTTTATTTAAACCCTCTGCCATATTTGCACCAATATCTGCACCTTGATTACCACCAAACATTGCTACCCATCCTGCTGCTACCCAACCAATGAAAGGTACACCACTAAGAGCAGGTGCTGCTGCTGCACCAACACTAGTTCCTACTATTCTACCTGTTCCTTTTGCAGCACCGACTGCTTCAATGCATGCTTCACTTTTTTGTGTGGAAGGATTTAGATATGGTCCGTCTTTATGATTTGGTGTTGCTGAATCTAACCAAGATCTACGATTTGATACTGAACCACCTTGGTTAATTTGACCATCCATAACATACTCTTCAACAACCTTTTCTGTATTGTCTGCTAGTCCTAAGAAACCACCCTTCTTCTTAACGTCTTTGGTTATATACATGGTCTTAGGATCGTTTGCTTTATATGAAACAACATATCCATCCGTTGATACACTCACTTTGTATGATGTGTAAGGACCTACTGGTGGATTGATGCTTGGTAATGTGGGTTCAGTTTTTCTTGTAGCAAGATGTCCAATCATTCCGATGTGTGACACAGCAAAAAGACTACCAACTATACCAATAGAAATCCATTTCATGTTGATACCAAAATTTGGTTTTTTATTTACTTTAGGTTCCGCCCCAAACATCGCTTCATCTTGATCCATATTATTTCTTAGGTTCGTTTGTGTTACCATTCTTCTTACTGTTACCAGTAGACAGGCCGAATGTAGCTAGGGCTCCCGTAAAAATCGAAGCCACGAAAGTGATATCAGATGATGCTCCTAAAGGTTTTTTAACTATAGGCAGTTCAACATAATTTAAAGTGATGATAAATCCACTCCAAACCACAACACCGAGACGTACGAATGCACCAAGTATTTCCAGTTGCTCTTCTTTATCTTCAGCAAGTTCTTTAAACTTACCTAGAGGACCTTTCGGTTTCTCTTCAGCAACTTTCTTTGTTTCTGCCATTTTTAGACACAACACTACTCCTTATTTATGATAATTACTTCTCTAATACTTTCTGACATTTCTCTGTAACCATTTCCCACATATATTTGACCTGCAACCACTGCTATAGAACATATACCCCAAAAAATATAATACCAAGATGACTTTATCTGTTTCATCATATTTTAGGAATTCTTTGTAACAATGGTATCAGATCACTCTCTACTTTGTCTACAATTCTATCCAAAATGTTTATATCTATGTCTAAAAATGGAGGGACTATACCTAATAATCTCAATGTGCCATCAAGAAATAGTGCAAGACATGTAAAACCTAAAATCATACTGATAACAGTTGCATCTCTGTTATGTTTACGCATTGATTCTTCATCAATACGTCTTGCTTCTGCTACTGCATTACGAATCAGGGAATCAACTTCCTCTCTAGTGTATGTGCCAGATCTTTTTATTTCTTCAGACAACGGGAAGTCTTTAAGGATAGTGCTTAACATACATTTTTAGGTATATTTATCCGTACCTTTACTTATTTGACATGTATTTACCAGTCTTTTTGTCGAAAACACGATATTCACCTCTTTTCAAAGGAGTTTGTTTAGCATAATTTAAATCTCCTTTGAATTGTTTATAAGTTTTTCTTTTTTCATTGGCAGATTTAAGGAGTTCATCCTTTACATCTTCGTTATTTAATTCCATTGAAAGGTTGATTAATTGGTAAACCTGTTGTCTTTGGTATGGAGGGAACCATTGAAGGTAATGATTTACTTAATGTCTTTTGTATCTCCTCTGTTGCATATACTTTTACTTTATCAATTAATGCATCTTTGTTTACAAAAAGATAAACACCACCACCTATAAGTGAAAGAGTTACAACTCCTGACAGTAAAGCAATACCGTTAACTATTTTTTGCATAACTATTTTCCGCTATGGTTCTCAAGTATTCTTGAAATTTTTCTTCAATATTATCTATGCTATTATTATTTTCCGCAAAATCATTACAAAATTCAAACACTGCACGACAGTGATCATTTAAATGTGTAGACAAAGCAATAAAACAATCTGCTCTTAATTGTAAATATTCATCTGAATATTTTGGATTATCCATCTCTTGTGGATCTAATAAAGTGTGTCGCAGATAGGACAACCAACGGTTTTTTGCCATTTTTTTTAATGAATACGATAGGTTCATGATTTCCTGAGTTAGTAGATGCCTGTTCATATGCATCCCATACGTTCAATTTTTCTTGGTTTTTACACTCTATACTATATGGAAATTTTTTTCTTGCATCTCTTGCCATAATTAAATCTTCTCCACCTGCACCCATGCTTCTAGACTCTATGTCCTCTGGATGCACATTTAATTGTTCTATCAATTGATCACGAACCCACTGCTGAAGTTTCCTTCCTTTTGCTTTTGCTGATTGTGGTTTCATTTAATATTCTCCAAGTGTCATGATAATCACTAACTTCAGTTACTAAACCCATGTCTGAATTTAGTATTGCTTGACCAAGAGGAAAATCATTTTCCCCCTCCTTTAATTTATCTCCGAAAAAATGTACAGTTTCTCCCTCAAGGTCACGAAGTATCTGACTCTTATCACTATTAGATATATCAAGACCAGTCTGTCCTCCAATCTGCACGTTGAGTTCTGGAAATCTATCTTTTAATCTTGAAGCAATATCTCTTCTTTCATTTGTATTAATATCCCACTTCATATACTCCTCTCTCTCTACTAGATTCACACCACCACCTCTACCTAATATACTAAAATTTACTCCACCAGGTCTTTCTTCAACATGCAATCCATTTCTTACAGGAAACTGACTATGATCCAATTCATCTTGTAAAAAATTTCTAACATCTAAGGGTAATTTCCATGATGAACGATATACGTTTTCTCCTTTTACCCATACGTCTGCACCAGAACAATTATAAACTCTTTTTGCTCTGTAACAAATATCTAATCCCAGTTGTTCAACTGTTTTTTCTCTGTCACTACCAGTCACCAGATAGACATCATGTTTACAACAAAATATAATCATGAATGCCTGAAAGGCTGAGTCAATTTGTTGTCTGCTTGGAGTTAGCGTCCCATCAACATCAAAGATGTATTTCATAATTTAAATCCTGCGAAGGTGTTTTTCTTTACGTCTTGTTTTATACCACCTACAACATAAGATTCAACTTCAGTTTCTTGAGGTGCAACCTGTAGACCTTTAGATGAAGTCCAATGTTGTGTCCATGGTAATGGATTGCTTCTTGCAGGTACATCAAAGATAGGTTTGATACCTATTGCTTTCATTCTGCGATTAGCAATCCACTCAACGTATTTTGATAAGAGTTTCTCATTTAAACCTATCATGCTTCCATTTTTAAACAAGTAGTTCGCCCAACTTTTCTCTTCTTGAACTGTATTTCTAAACATTTCAGTAACATTCTCTTTCTCTTCGTCAACAATCTCTAACATATCGGGATCATCACCCTCTGCCCACTTGTTTAAGATTTGCTGTGTGAGGACAAGATGCTGGTTCTCATCTCTGGCAATGAGCGATATAATTTTCGCCGACCCTTCCATGGTCTTGAGTTCGCCAAAAGCAAAAGAGCAAGCAAAAGACACATAGAACCTAATGCCTTCCAAGATATTGACATTCGCAACTGCCCTATAGAGACTTCTTTTGATCTCTTTGATTTCGTAATCAGATGTTGGAGATTTTGAATTCCAAAGACACCCTTGACTCCACTGTTGTGCATGGTTGATGAATTCATCATATGCTTTGGTAACAGATTTTGCTCTCTCTAATATTTTTTCATTATCTAATATTGTGTCAAATACTTCAGAGGGATCTGCGTATACATTTTTTATTATGTATGTGTATGACCTACTATGAATCATCTCCATAAATTGCCATACATTGATTGCACCTTCCAGTTCTGGCAAGGAACAATAAGGAGAAAATGCCATTCCAGGTCCTCGACCCTGAACACTATCCAGTAATATCTGATACTTTAAATTACTTGTGAATATGTGCTTTTGCTCATCTGTTAATTCTTGAAAATCGCTACGATCTTTCTGTAGTGAGACCTCTTCTGGTCTCCAAAAGTATCCAAGCATTTGATTAGTTATTTTATCAAATACAGGATGTTTGTATGTGTCATATCTCTGTACTCCTAATGGAGTACCGAAGAACATAGGTTGTTTAGTACTATCAACCTTACTGTCATTAAAGACAGTCATTTGTTTTACGGGCATTTTTGTTAAATTTTGCAGGACTCACACTCATCAGCACTTTCGATGTCACTTATAAGTGATTCGATAGATTTTTCTTCTACTTCATCTGTTTTACAATCATTAGTGTTTTGATAATATGATGTTTTCCAACCGTACTTGTAGGTTGATAAAAGATCCTGTGCTATGACAGACACTGGAACTTCATTATTTTCATAATGTTCTGGATTGTAACTCCAGTTGCCAGAAATTGCTTGATCAAAAAATTTCTGCATCACTGCTGTGACTTTGATATACCCGTCATTACTTGGCATATCCCACAATAAAGTATAATTATTTTTTAATGTTGTATAAGAAGGAACAATTTGTTTTAAAGGTCCTTTCTTGCTTTTTTTAATAGACAAATAATCTCTAGGAGGTTCGATACCATTCGTTGCATTTGACACAATAGAACTGCTTTCTGAAGGCATTTGTGCTGATAGTGTACTGTGTCTTAGTCCTGACTTCTTTATCGACTCTCGAAGAGTTTCCCAATCATGTTGGTACTTCGGATTTGTTATTTGATTTACATCCTTCTTATATGTATCAATCGGAAGCACTCCATCTGAGTATTTTGTATGCGTAAATCCATCACATTTTCCTTTTTCTTTTGCAAGATTATTTGATGCCTTTAAAAGAAAAAATTGAAAGGATTCAGAAAGACTATGAACCGCATCCCATGCCTCTTGTGAGTCGTACTTATGCCCTAATTTAGCAAGGTAATGTGCTAAACCTATAAAACCTATCCCAAGTGATCTTCTCGATTTTGTAGCAACCTCTGCTGCCTTTACTGGGTACTTTTGATAATCTATTAATTCATCTAAAGCACGAACTGATAGATCACATAAATTTTCAAATTCACTGTCTGTTTTTACTTTACCTACATTTATAGCAGAGAGAATACATAACGCTATTTCTCCTGCCCCATCAATGTGTTGTATTGGATCTGTGGGAAGAGTTATCTCTTGACATAAGTTACTCATATTCACCTTGTCTTTGAAAGATGAATGTGAATTACAGTGATCTATATTCATGATATAGATACGACCTGTCTCTGCTCGCTCTTTAAGGAGGTCTCCGATGAGTTTTTGTGCTGAGACTCTGGTGTGTGGGATCGATTCATCAAGTTCGTAACGGCAATATAACTCATCAAAAGAATCGGTCCCAAAACTCTCATAAAGGTCAGGAACATTATGAGGGGAAAATAACGTGATTTCCTTATCTTCGATAAAACGTTCATAAAAAAGTTTAGAAAGTTGAATACTGTAGTCTAGTTTACGAACTCTATTATCTTCTGTGCCTTTATTATTTTTAAGAACTAATATATCTTCTATTTCTTGGTGCCAGATGGGGAAGTGGACAGTCGCTGATCCACCTCTAATGCCGTTCTGAGTGCAACATCTGACAGTGCTTTCAAACTTTTTGAGGAAAGGTATAACGCCTGTGTGTTGTACTTCTCCACCACGGATTTTGCTGTTGATACCCCTAATCCTACCTGCGTTGATACCGATACCCGCCCTCTGTGCAACGTATTTGCCGATAGC
>CENP01047739.1_pt1 | contig 28417 bp, 24 predicted proteins | sample 361281 | NCBI WGS metagenome assembly CENP01 (sample SAMEA2591122, study PRJEB7988) | marine metagenome | biome: marine biome (ENVO:00000447); feature: deep chlorophyll maximum layer (ENVO:xxxxxxxx); material: saline water (ENVO:00002010), including plankton (ENVO:xxxxxxxx) | depth 70 m | reverse complement strand
TATGACGATAATGCCAAAATATTATATGCAGCTTCAAGCAAAGAAAAATTGTTTAGAATACGCAACATAACAGGTGCATACAGTGTGGATACCATTCAAATTCTTGGAGATAAAACAAACGATAGACAACTGTCTCTCCTGATCGTTTCACCGTATTCCAACAATACACTTTTCGTTGGAACAGACTTAGGAGATATCTACAAAATTAGTAACGCCCATACCGCACCAGTATCTGTCAACATAGACCCTCAAAATAGTCTCCCAAGCGGATATATTTCAAGTATCGCTATCGGGGAGAGTGAAGACCATTTACTTGTGGTATTCTCCAATTACGGAGTAAAAAGCGTTTGGGAAACAACAAATGGAGGCAATAGCTGGGTCAATAAGGAAGGCAATTTACCAGATATGCCTATTAGATGGGCACTTTTCAATCCGCTTGACAGCAACCAAGCTCTTCTAGCTACAGAAGTAGGCGTTTGGAGTACGAACAATCTTTCGGCTAACTCTGTAGACTGGCAACCAACCAATTCTGGTCTTGCAAATGTTAGGTGCGATATGCTTAAAATTAGATCGTCGGACAATCTTGTAGCTGTTGCAACTCATGGAAGAGGAATTTTCACCTCAAATGTCTTTTTTCCTAATATTTTAAAACCTGGAGCAGAACTAAGCCAATTTAACTTATGTACAGCTGACTCGCTTTTTATAAAAGATAAAAGTGGAGGTAAAATACAATCGTGGAAATGGACTATTACGCCAAATAATTTCCAGTTTATTAATGGAACAAATGAAAATTCACCAAGTCCTAATCTTATGTTTAGTCAAACTGGAAATTATAAAATCACTTTGGTAATTTCTGAAAAAAATACCAATGTTTTAGATTCTATAAATTATAATGTGTTGGTTGAGTCCAAACCTTTGGCGGCATTCAGTTATTCAGTCTCCTTAGAAGACCCTAGTAGCATGACGATTGATTTCACCAGCGAAAGCAAATTAGCAGATAACTATATTTGGGATTTTGGAAACGGCTCAAAATCAAATTTAGAAAATCCTCGACATCGATTTGATAGAGGGAACTATTTGGTAAGTCTTACAGCAATAAATAAATGCGGAGAAAATACAATTCAAGACAGTGTCAGACATTACTTATCTATTGCATCGATAGAAAATGGAACGGTTAGGATACTACCTAACCCAGCAAGAAACTACATGAATGTTGAATTCAAAAATGATTTTCAACCCTACACATTATACCTCACAGACCTTCTCGGAAAATTAGTTTGGCAACAAAAGGGACAATTACCAAATGAAAGATTTTCAATTACACAAATTCCAATTGGTCATTACTATATAAGAATTGAGCTACAAAATGGCAAGGTTTTAGAGGACATACTCATAAAACAATAATGAAAGCCGAAGGCAATCTTAGAAAAATGAAATCCGAGCTTACAATTCCAGTAAGGTATAGTTTGGAACTTCATGATATTCTAGAGCCTGAACAAACGATATCAATGAATAATTTATTAGGAAAAGATATACGTGTTAAGTGGATGGGTTATATGAATAGTATCATTTCAGGTAAGAAATTAAATAAAGTTTTTGGGGAAGGATTAAGCTACCAAGAATTTATGGAATCTCCACTTGCTGTCCCGAGTATAATGAGACCAGAGCTAAGTAGAATTCATGAGGGGGTTGCCCTAAGAGACTACGAGTGGGAAAAAAAACATCATTTAACGCCCCATACTGTCTACCTGAGCAATACAAGTGACCTAAAAGTTGGGGTTACAAGGAATACCCAAGTGCCGACACGCTGGATAGACCAAGGAGCAACACAGGCCTTAAAAATTGCTGAAACTCCTTATCGACAGGCAGCGGGACTAATTGAAGTTGAATTGAAAAATTTTGTCAAAGACAAAACTGCTTGGCAAAAAATGCTCAAGAATCAATCAGTGTTTAAGGGAAATCTAAATGAAGCTTGGGACAAGTTGTTAGAAAAAATTCCAGAAGACTTTGAGCCTTATATCTTGTACAATGAAAAAGTGCACGACATCAGCTATCCTCACCTTCAATGGCCTGAAAAAATAAAGAGTTTTAAGTTGGAAAAAGTTGACATTATAGAAGGGATACTAACCGCAATTAAGGGTCAATATCTGATATTTGATAACCACAAAGCCATAAATATTAGGAGCCATTCTGGCTATAGAGTGCAAATTGAGTGGTGATAAGCAATTATTATTCTTAGGAAATCTACTTTCTTTGCCTAGATTTTGAGTAATAAAGATACTTCTCAACGTAAAAAAGACCACATCGACATGGCGCTTAAGTCACAAATTGAAAGAGCTGACAACCGCTTCTTCTATGAGCCAATTTTGCAAGGGACTCAAATGCCACCTTTACAGAAAAGTCCTTTAGGTAAAAAAGAAATGCGAGCGCCTATTTGGATAAGTAGTATGACAGGCGGAACCGGCAAAGCAAAACATATCAACCAAAATTTAGGGAAAGTTTGCGGAAAGTATGGGCTTGGAATGGGTTTAGGATCTTGCCGAATAATTTTGGAAAACAACGAATATTTGGAAGATTTCCAACTAAGAAAACATATTGGAAATGAAATCCCCTTTTACGCCAATTTAGGCATTGCACAAATAGAAAAAATTGCAAAATCTGGACGATGGGAAAAAATTTCCGAACTAATAGACAAAACCGAAACAGATGGATTAATTGTGCATATAAACCCCCTTCAAGAGTGGCTTCAACCAGAAGGAGACACCATTGAGCAAGCCCCTTTGGATACGCTAAAAAGCTTATTAAATAAGCTTGACATTCAACTTATTGTGAAAGAAGTTGGACAAGGAATGGGACCAAAATCACTCAATGAACTTTTTAAGCTCCCCATAACTGCAATTGACTTTGGCGCGCTTGGTGGAACCAATTTTGCCCTTCTAGAATTGATGCGGAATTCTCCTCATATGCTTGAAAATTTTGGTCTCATTGCCAACCTAGGTCATAAAGCGGAGGAAATGGTAATATTTTGTAACGACATTTTAGAAAACCTTGCTGAAACCAATACAAAAACAATAATTGTTTCCGGTGGAATCAAAACTTTTCTTGACGGGTTTTACTTTACCTCACTGATTAAATCAAACGCAATATATGGGCAGGCTTGGGCCATGTTACAAAGAGCCAATAAAAGCTTCGAAGTCCTCGATCAATTTGTAGAATATCAAATCAAAGGATTACAAATGGCTTCCCAACTTTTGTCTCCAAAACCTTTAAGAAATTTTGACAAATAACAAAAACAAAAAAATATCAGGTTTTTCTAAACTTGATAAGAAAGAAAAAATTGATTGGGTAATTAGGAATTATTTTGACCATACCAAAGACAGTTTAGCCACACTGAAAAAATATTGGAATAACGATGATAAACTCCAAAATATTCACGATGAATTTATAGAAAATGCCATTTCTAACTTCTATTTACCCTATGGTATAGCTCCTAATTTTAAAATAAATAATAATATTTATTGTGTTCCTATGGCTATTGAAGAAAGTTCAGTGGTCGCTGCAGCTGCTAAATCTGCAAGATTTTGGATAGATAGAGGGGGCTTTAGAGCAACAGTGGTCACAAAGAAAAAACTTGGTCATGTACATTTTCTTTGGAAAGGTATACATACCGAAGAACTCCAAAACTTTTTTCATCATATAAAAACTAAGTTCTTTACTCAAACAGAAGGATTAACGGATAACATGAGAAAAAGAGGTGGTGGGATAATTGATGTTCAGCTAATTGACAAAACAAGTGATATAGACAATTACTATCAAATTGAAGCAAGCTTTGATACCTGCGATGCCATGGGTGCAAATTTCATCAACACAGTTTTAGAAAAAATGGCTAAAATCCTCGAGGAAGAGATATTCCACAGCACACTGTCTCACCCTAATGTGGAAATCATTATGTGTATATTAAGTAATTATACTCCAGAGTGCTTGGTGCGCTGCGAAGTAAATGCTCCAATAAAAAGTATGGTTTCAGGAACAGACATTTCACCTCAGATTTTTGCTGAAAAGTTTTTGAGGGCTATAGAAATTGCAGAAACACAAGTATACAGAGCGGTTACACATAACAAAGGTATAATGAATGGTATAGACAGTGTAATTGTAGCGACAGGTAATGACTATCGTGCAGTAGAAGCTTGTGCCCATGCCTATGCCGGGAGAAGTGGTCAATACAGAAGTCTAACACATGCAGAGATTTCAAATGGTGAACTTTCATTTTGGATCGAGATTCCCATCGCATTAGGCACTGTTGGTGGAATTACCAAGCTGCATCCAATGGTAAAATTTAGTCATCATCTCCTAGGCAATCCAAATGCAGAAGATTTAATGAAAATAACTGCTGCAGTTGGCTTGGCGCAAAACTTTTCCGCTCTCAGAAGCCTTACCACAACAGGTATTCAAAAAGGTCACATGAAAATGCACCTGCTAAATGTCTTAAACCAGCTCGAAGCAACCAAAGAAGAAAAAATAAAAATGATTGAACACTTTAAAAACGATGTCGCACATCATAATAAAATTGTTCAAGCCTTAAATGACCTCAGAAAAAAATCATGAAGTTTTATGCTCCTGGGAAGCTAATGATTAGCGGCGAATATTTAGTTTTAGATGGTGCTCATGCATTAGGGTTACCATGTAAATACGGGCAATACCTTGAAGTCGTTGAGGGCGAAATAAACACAAAACCAAAATTATTTTGGACGAGCTACGACCATAACAGAACCCAATGGTTTTCTGCAAAATTTGCAATTAATGACATAAACATTGAATGTATATCAACTGAGAATAATTATACATCTGATGTCTTAGTCAAACTTCTGCAGATAATCTTAAAAAACAAACCAAATATCTTTCAAAAGCACACGGATTATTACATAAAAACTAGCTTGAAATTCAATAGGGACTGGGGGCTTGGATCCAGTAGCTCGTTAATTGCAACCTTGGCAGCCTGGAGTGGTGTCAATGCCTACAAGCTTTTAGAATATAGCTTTGGTGGAAGCGGTTATGATGTAGCAATAGCACAACATAAAACACCCATTTTATACCAAAATATAAATAGAAAAAGAACCATAACAAGTGTTGAATTACGTTGGAAATTTAAAGACAAATTGTTCTTTATTTATCAAAACAGAAAACAAAATTCTCAAGAACAAATCCGAAATTATAGAGCCCTCAAAAAACCTAATATACATTTAATTGATCAAATCAGTCAAATTGGCTTTGATTTAAGTAACTGCTCAAAATTAGAAGAATTTGAATCGCTCTTAACAAGACATGAATTATTGCTTGCCCAACAACTTAAAAAAGATCCTTTGGCAAAAACATTCCCACAATTTAACGGACTTGTCAAAAGCCTCGGAGCTTGGGGAGGAGATTTTTTTCTGGCCACAGGTAATTCAGAAGATATGACCTATTTTAAAAACAAAGGTTTTGATACTATTTTAACATTTGACCAACTTTTTGACACATGGAAAAGTATGAAGTAAGCTATAAAGCTCCATCAAACATTGCCTTGGTTAAATACTGGGGGAAGAAAGGTTTACAGAAACCAATAAATCCTAACCTTAGCTTTAGTCTTTCGGTTTGCCATACAGTAACTCGCGTGGTATTTAGAAAAGGAGTCGGCAAGACCAGTTGTTTCGTTAAAGGTGAAAAAAATGACAATTTCCTGCCAAAAATAAACGCATTTATAGATAGAATAAGCCCTGAGTTTAATGAAATCAATGACTACAAGATAGATATTTACACACACAATACATTTCCTCATGGTAGTGGAATTGCTTCTTCAGCTTCTGGTTTTGCGGCTTTAGCACTATGCATTGCTGATATTTATGCGCAAATAAATAACGAACCTTTAGACGAACTTTTTAAACAGCGTGCTTCCACTTGGGCAAGACTAGGTTCTGGGTCGGCGGCAAGATCTATTTATGGTGGATTTGTTAGTTGGGGTTCTTTGAAGGGAACGACTAGCAAGGAATACACTGAAGATTTTGCCACTCCTATCCCAAATACAAATATTCATCCCACTTTTCATGATCTTAGAGATACTATTTTGTTGGTAGAGAACCAAGAAAAAGCTGTTTCCAGTTCGTCAGGACATGCTCTTGTTGAAAACCACTTTTACAAACAAGGAAGACTCCATCAAGCAAACAACAACTACATAGAATGTCAAGAACGCCTGATGGATGGTGATAAAGAAGGCCTTAAAAAAATTATTGAATCTGAGGCGTTGAGTTTACACGCACTAATGCAAAGTTCAATTCCATATTTTGTTTTAATGAAACCCAATACTCTAAATATCATTCAAAAATTATGGGCTTGGAGAGAACAAAATAAGCTATGGGCAGTTTTTACACTAGATGCAGGAGCCAATGTGCATTTAATTCACTTAAATAAAGATAAAGATTTGGTAGAAAAGTTTGTACAAAAAGAACTTACTACTTTTTGTGAAAATGGTGCTTACATTTGTGACCATATTGGCGAGGGACCAAAAAAACTAAACTAACGTGTTAAAAAACAGCTTATATTACGCTAAGATTCTTTTGTTTGGTGAATATGGAATTATAGAAGATTCTATGGGTCTTTCCATCCCTTTTGGCTCATACAAGGGGGCTTTAACCTTTGAGGAACAAAACGATTTGTCCAATAGTAGTTTAAAGGCATTCTGTCAATTTTTAGTCAATCATCCTGCGCACAATTTTGATACATATCTTCACCTAGATTTATTTGAAGACGATATCCAAAGAGGCTTATCTTTTAAGTCTTCCATTCCACAAGGTTTTGGCGTAGGTAGCTCGGGTGCATTGGTGGCGGCTATTTATGACCGCTATAAAAAAGACATTCCTGACGCTTCAAGTCCTACTAAAGAAAAGTTGGTCAATCTTAAAAACCTTTTGGGTAAAATGGAAAGCCATTTCCATGGGAAAAGTTCAGGATTGGATCCGCTGATTTGTTATTTTAATTTACCTGTTTTACAAAAATCAAAAACAGAAATGGACATGGTAGGCTTGCCTGATACACCCAAAGAGAATAAAGGTGCAATTTTTCTTTTGGATAGTGGTAAACCTGGTGAAACACAGCCAATGATCCATATTTTCATGCAGAAGATGAAAGAAGAAGGTTTCAGAAAGATGCTGAAAACACAATTCAAAAAATACAATGATGCTTGTATTCAAGCCTTGTTGAATGGAAATAAAACTCCCCTATTCTACAATCTAAAAAAATTAAGTTCCTTGTTGCTAGCACACTTCAAACCTATGATTCCAGCGCATTTGCATAAAATTTGGAAAAAAGGTATTGAAACAGAAAAGTACTTTTTAAAACTATGTGGAAGCGGCGGTGGTGGGTTTGTTTTAGGTTTTACTACTGATTATGAAGCAACTAAGGTTGAATTGAAAGACTTCAAATTAGAAATGGTAAGTAGTTTGTAGATGTCGGAAATGTTAAGTAAGAGAAGATACTTTTTTTTAAAAATTGCTGCTTTACTTAATGTCGTTAGATGGTACAATATTTTACTCGTTGCACTGATACAGTATACTTCTGTTCTATTTGTTTACGAAAGTGAAAAGACAAAAATTGAACTTCTTAAAGATATAAATCTTCACCTAATTGTTTTTGCAACAGCATTTGTAGTTGCCTCAGGATTCTTACTTAATAGCTTTTACAACTTAGAAAAAGATCTAATTAACCGACCAAAAAAAACTATATCAGAACAAATAGTAGGTAAACGATGGATTATCAACACATATTTCATATTTTCCTGCCTTGGGCCATTAATTAGCATTTTTATTTCTAGAAATGTCTTCATTTTCTATCTAATTTTTTGCGTCGCAATATGGTTCTATTTCCATAAATTACAGAAGTTACCTATCCTACGGGAAGTTTCTGCTTCATTTTTATCTATCGCATCCTTCGTTTGTGTCGCTATCTATTTTAATATTTTCACCTTTTTCCTTTTGGCATACGGTATTTTATTTACCATAATAATTTTTACAAGAGAAATTATTAAGGGTTTAGAAAACCATAAAGGAGACAAACGGTTGGGTTATTCTAGTTTAGCGGTTCTTATAGGAAAAAAATGGACAAAAAGATTGGTTTTGGGTTTGATGTTTATTAGTGTTGGAGTTATTTCCTTTTTAATTCGGGAGACAGAGAATTCTCAATTCGTTGTCATCACGAGCTTACTTGGTCTTTTAATTGCTTTTGCTGGGATCGTTTTATTACAATCCAACAGTTCTAAGGATTTTAGTCGTATAAATTATATTTATAAATGGCTCATATTGTGTGGATTAATAGCTACTGTTTTGCTGTAGCATCTTTAAGCAAGTTCACATAAACCTTTTCCCATTCTTGCCAATGATTTTCTCCACCTAGAGATTCATTATGCCATAATGAACTGAAAAATCCACCAAGTTCTTTTGTTTTTCTCAATAATTTTCGATTGAGTAAAATCGCTTCATCAGGTTTCATTTTAAAATAATGTCGTGGTGTGATATCCATACTGCAAAATGGAAACACCCGCAGTTTTGTTTCTTCATTTTTTTCTAAATCGAACCAAAAAAAAGGGGCCGCAATGCCAGCCCTAAAACCAACTTGATCGCTATAACCCATAGTGTATTCCTCTTTTATCCCTAGAGCAATTAAATTCTGATAGGTCTTTGGCAATTGAAATTTTAAATAATGTTGTCGACTTTTTATTATTTGACTGCCAATTAAATTTTCCAATATTTCCTTCTCTTTTTTCAATTTATCAAAATGATAAAAAGAATCATAAGAAGGATGTAAACCAAGCTTTGTATTTTCTTGTTCGCACAATTGTTGAATTAAATTTTGAAAAGCTGGATTTGTAGGAGTCAGATTTTTGTCAAACCTGCCCATCTTACCGACCTGTAAAAAATAAATTGCCTGAATTTTATATGCTGAGTGATTGTTAAATTGAAAACAATAACTATCAAATGGGTCTGTTATTTTATTATTTCTCACCAACCAGCGCGTTTTTAATAACTCTTTATCCCACCTAGAAAAGTCTCTAAAATAACCTAAAAGGGTTCTCAAGTAAGATTTGTATTTAAATTGATATGCTTGGTCAATATCTATAGTTGATAAAAATTCAAAGCTGCGTGGACGAAAATTTAGTTCCGGATTGAGTTTAACGATCCTATCTTTTAAATCCAACACCCACTGATTTACAATCGGTTCATCCAAACAATTATTTTTATATAAAATACTATTGGAAGACGGGTACCTTCCGTGCTGGTCATAAGTTAAATATTGATATTCTTCATACCTTGAAACGAGATAAAAAACAGCGGAAAAAATATCATATCCATAGGGACAATTTGTATTCTTATAGAGTACTTTTAGTGATTTTATCTCTTCGAAATTTGGCCTAATATCTTTAATTTTTTCCTCAAAAAGTAAGGTGCTAGGGTAAATTTGAATATCTGAAATTAAATCTATGCACGAATAATTCAACTTAAATCCTGTTGATTGTTCAAAGGTCTCTTTGTCTACAATCAATTGGTAATCAACATATAAAAGCTCTTGAAAAATTAGCTTAAGAACATAATTCAATCTAGCACTTTTCTGAGAACTGAAGATGATTAATTTCAATGTAACTTATTGATAAGCCACAAATATCGGGCTAAGTAATTTTGTAATTTTTTTTGTCAATAATAATCTTGGCTAAAATTTCTTTTAATATTTCAGAAGTACCGCCTCCTATTGGGCCTAATCTACTGTCTCTGAACATCCTAGCTAAGGGATAATCTTCGATATAGCCATACCCTCCTAAGAATTGTAAGCATTTGTACATAACATCATCCGCAACTTTTGTACTCTTTAGCTTACTCATTGTTGCTTCTTTTACGACGTATTCAGCATCTCCAAGTCTTCGCGCAGTTTGATAATTAAACTGTTTAACGATTTCTACTTCAGTAGCCATTTCTGCTATTTGGTGACGAATAGTTTGAAATTCATTGATCTTTTTTCCGAAGGCTTTTCTCTCGTCTAAGTACGCCAAAGTATAAGCTAAAGCGGCCTCGGCTCTCGCATGCGCGTTTATCCCCATCACCAATCTTTCAAGAGCAAAATGCTCCATTAAATAGTTAAATCCTAGATTCAACTCACCGAGCAAATTTGATCTAGGTATTTTTACATTCTGAAAAGAAATTTCTGCGGTATCTGAAGCACGCCATCCGAGTTTATTTAATTTATTAGAATGAATGCCTGGCATAGACCGTTCTAGAAGAAAAATACTAATACCCTTTGCTTTTTTATCGCTATCTGTTTTTGCTGCCACAATCAAATAATCAGACAAATATCCATTGGTAATAAACGTTTTAGATCCATTAATTATCCAGTAATCACCTTCTAAAATAGCTTTTGTTCTTATCCCCGCTACATCACTACCAGCAAAAGGTTCACTAATGCATAAACAACCCAAAAAATCACCAGAAATACTTTTAGAAAGATAAACGTTTTTTATTTCCTCGGAAGCTTCATGATGTAAGTGCGTCATAGCCAAATAAACGTGCGCCCAAGCTGCGGCTGCAAAACCTCCAGAATTAATTTTCTGCAATTCTTCTAAAAAAATTACCGTGTAAAAAATGTCAAGATTGAGTCCGCCATATTTTTCTGGATAGGCTAAACCCAAGTAGCCTTGATCTCCCATTTTTTTCCAAATCGACCTATCAATTTCTCCTTGACTCTCCCACGTATCTATAAAAGGAACTACCTCAGTTTCCAAAAACTTTCGGAATCCTTCTCGAAACATTACATGTTCTTCAGTAAAATACATTGACTGTTGGTAAATAAACCTAAATTAAATAATAATCACGCCATGAAAGACTTATTCAAAATGGGTTTAATTAAGAACACCAAAAGAAAGAGAAACGAAATCTAATCAAATCATTTACTTTGTGTCAGGTTTAGGGCATGCAAAAAATACTAGGTCTTATCTCCCTGCTAGTTTTAATTCAAAATAGTTTCGGGCAAAATACTATACAAGGAGTAGTTTTAGATGCTTCAAATAACGAAGAAATAATGGGCGCCAACATTTTGGTTGAAGGAATGAATATTGGCACATTCACAGATGAAAATGGTCGCTTTTCTCTACAAATAAATAAACCATTCCCGGTAAGTTTAGTCATCAGTTTTATCTCATTTCAAGAAAAGAAATTGACTGTTTCTTCATCAAAATTGTTAAATATTAAATTGTCTGCTTCAGATAACCAACTTAACCAAGTTGTATTTAGAGGTCAGAGAATAACAGAAAAACAAGCAGAAGAACCCCTGACAATAGAAGCGCTTAATCTTAAGGCAATTCAAGAAACTCCTAGCGATAATTTCTATGATGGTTTAGGCAACCTCAAAGGTGTAGACCTCACTGCAGCTAGCATGGGGTTTAAAGTAATTAATACCCGCGGCTTCAACAGCACTAGCCCAGTGCGGTCTTTGCAAATTATAGATGGGGTTGACAACCAATCACCTGGTTTAAATTTCTCTTTGGGTAATTTTTTAGGAGCTAGTGAGTTAGATGTTCAAAAAGTGGAAATTGTATCGGGAGCAAGCTCCTCATTTTTTGGTCCCGGTGCGTTTAATGGGGTAATCAATATGACGACCAAAAACCCATTTGCCCACAAAGGTTTGACCACTATGATTAAAGGTGGAGAAAGACAGTTGATTGAAGGTAGTGTTCGCTGGGCAGACGTGATAAAAGATAATAAAGGACTTGATGTTTTTGCTTATAAGTTAAACTTATATTATATGCGTGCTTATGATTGGGAGGCGGATAATAATGACCCCATAAATGGATCAGTTGTTGATGCAAACAATCCTGGTGGTTACGATAAAGTAAATACCTACGGGGACGAATATTCTATTGATTATTCAAGTTATTCAATAAAAGATCCTGAAAGATTCCTTGGAAGAGTTTATCGCACTGGTTACCGGGAGAAAGATTTAGTAGATTACAACAGTTATAATGGTAAAGCCAATTTAGGCTTGTACTTTAGGACTAAAAGAAAATTAAAAGAAAAGTCCCCTGAGTTGATTTTAAATTCAAATTTTGGAACAGGTACAACCGTTTACCAAGGAGATAATCGTTTCAGTCTTAGGGATATCTTATTTTTCCAACATCGGGCAGAATACCGAAAAAAAGGAAACTTTTTCTTTCGTATTTATGCCACACATGAAGATGCGGGCAATAGTTTTGACCCTTATTTTACCGCACAAAAACTGCAAAATCGCTCAAAAATTAACAAAAGCTGGTTTGATGATTACTCTACATTCTTCAAAAATGCAACAACTGAATCCGATTATCCAAAAATTGAAATTATAAGTCTCAATCCTTTTCAAACTTTTTTTGATACAGCCAAAGCCATTCAATGGGAAATAGACAACCAAGATTCAATAAAAATCTGGCATGAAAAATCGGCTAACTATGCCAATACCAAAAATGCTTCGAATATCAGCTCAGACAGAGATTTTTTGAAGCCAGGAAGTCCCGAGTTTGACCAAGCCTTCAATGAAATCATTTCCAAAAAAAATAATGAAGATGAAGGAGGTTCGCGTTTTTTTGACAAATCTGCATTATATCATATTCATGGGGAAAAAATTTGGGAAAATACACCCTTTGATGAACTTCGAATTGGCGGCAATGGAAGACTGTACAAGCCCAATTCAGAAGGCACTATATTTTATGATACAGCCAACACACAAATAAGCAATAGAGAGTTTGGCTTATATGCAGGTTTCAAAAAAACTTTTTTTCACGACAGAGCCATTTTGAGTGGGTCACTAAGAACTGATAAGAATCAAAATTTTGATTTTGTTTATTCTCCAGCAGCATCCCTGGTCTATAAACCTACCAACAAAGATTTTTTACGTATGTCTTTCAGTTCTGGGGTCCGAAATCCAACGCTATCCGATCAATTTTTATTTTTAGATGTTGGTCCTGCCATTTTAAGCGGGAATCTAAATGGTGTGAAAGACCTCATCACTTATGAATCATTTATTGACCATATCGAAGAAATAAATAGACCGTTAGACTCATTAAAACGATTCAATATCAATAGTATAAAACCTGAACAAGTAAGAACATTTGAAGTCGGATATCGCACCACTATTGACGAAAAACTCTTTGTTGATGCTAGCTATTATTTCAATAGTTACACAAATTTCATTGGTTACAAGCTTGGCGTAAAAGCAAAATTTGATGAGGTAAGTGGCAATCCATACCAAACAAAATTTTACCGTTATTCTGCCAACTCAAGCAACCAGGTTACTACCCAAGGTTTTGCCATCGGTTTAAATTATTATTTCAAAAAGTTTTATCAATTAATGGGGAACTATTCTTGGAACAAGCTAATTCAATCTGCAAAAGATGACCCTATAATACCTGCCTTCAATACTCCAGAGCATAAATTCAATATTGGATTTTCAGCAAGAGATTTGGTATTGAACATTGGAGAAAGAAAAATAAAGTATATCGGGTTCAACATAAATTACAAGTGGATAGAAGGATTTCTTTTTGAGGGCTCTCCTCAATTTACAGGCCAAATTCCTACTTATGATTTGTTAAACGCACAAATAAATTATCGCGTAGAAAAACTGCACAGCACCTTTAAAATTGGTGCCTCAAACCTCTTAAATAATATGCAATTTCAAACATATGGTGGGCCGAGAATAGGCCGATTGGCTTATTTTTCTATTCTAAGCCAAATTAACAATTAAGTTTTAAAGCTTTGGTTTTGCACCATATTCTTCCATTTATTTAGTCCATCAACAAAATCAGGAGCTAAGTCAGATTCAAAAAACATAGCTTCTTTGGTGGAGGGGTGCACAAAGCCCAAACTTTTGGCGTGTAGGGCTTGACGAGGCAAAATGGAAAATGTATTTTCAACAAATTGTCGGTATTTACTAAATACAACACCTTTCAAAATTTTGTCTCCACCGTAAAATGCATCGTTAAAAAGTGTATGACCAATATGTTTCATATGCACTCTAATTTGATGTGTTCTACCAGTTTCCAATTGGCACTCAATTAGTGAGGTAAATTGAAAATCCTCGAGAAGTTTGTAGTGTGTTATAGCTTGCTTGCCCATTTCAGGATCTGTAAAGACAGTAAATTTTTTTCGATCTTTTAAACTTCTTCCTATATTACCTACTACTGTTCCTCTATGCTTATCTAAGGTGCCCCAAACCAAGGCCCAATATTTTCGTTGAATGCTATGTTCTTTAAATTGTTGAGCCAAATGATTTACGGCGATTTCATTTTTGGCAACTACCAGAAGTCCACTCGTATCTTTATCAATTCTGTGAACCAAAACTGGTTGCACCTTCCCTACTTCCATCTCTTTTCGATAATAAAAGTATAATGCATTGAGTAAGGTGCCTGTAAAATTTCCAACGCCAGGATGAACAACCATATTTGGAGCTTTATTGACAATCACTACATCTTCATCTTCATAAATAATATTTATTGGGATATTTTCCGGCTCTACATGGAACTCTTCAGGTTCTTCAAAGCTTAAAACCTGAACCTTATCTCCAGGTTTAACCTTAAAATTGGCTTTCACAAGTTTTTCATTAACCCTTACCAAACCCCCATTAATTGCATCTTGTATCTTATTTCTAGAAATCTTTGCAATCCTATCCGCTATAAATTTATCGACCCTTAGTTTAGACTGATTTGCGTCTACCAAAAAATCGTGACGGATATACTCTGGATCACTTTGTTGATTATTACTGGACAAAATTTAATTGTTCTATATTAAGCTTTTCTATCTTCGCTCCAAAATTATCAAAACCTTGGTAACACACGAAAAATCATTAGAACAATACCATGAACAACTGGAGTATGTATTGTCCAATTATCAGTCACATGGCTTAAAACAGGGTGATTTCAAAAATATTGTCATTGGTGGCTTGGGAGGCTCAGGCATTGGTGCAAAATTGGCGCAAAACTGGTTCTATAGACTTTCTGAAATTCCGATCAACGTGGTAAATGACTATCATTTGCCAAATTTTGTGAATGAAAACACATTGGTTATCCTACAGAGTTATTCGGGAAATACAGAAGAAACACTCAATTTATTTTCTGAAGCCAAAGAAAAAGGAGCGCGAATTATTGTACTTGCCTCTGGCGGAAAATTGGAAGACCTTGCCAAAAAAGAAAATTATACTTTCTATTCTCTGGTAAAAGGATTTCAACCAAGACAAACTATTGGGTATGGTTTGAGCTTTTTAACGCTGATTTTGGGAGAACTTATTGGCATTGATTATTCAGATGAAATACAAAAAATTGCCGAAGAAATTAAAACAAACCAAGATCGAAGAATAGACTCGGCAAAAACAATTTTTAATTTTTTTAAATCAAGCATTCAACAAAAATTCGTCATTCTTTGTGATAGAGCAATGGAACCTGTTGCGATAAGATTTGCGCAACAGATAAACGAAAATTCTAAACTGGAAGCTTTTGTTCAAACTATTCCAGAACACAACCACAATGTGTTGGAATCCTATACAGATAAGCTTGCAAGTAATTTTATTTTTATTTACACCTCTGAAAATGAAAGAGTTGCTTCAAGATTTGAGTTTTTACAAGGACACTTAGAATTAGATAATAATAGCGTGCTACCATTGTATATACCAGAATATTCCTTGATGACAATTTATGATATGATTTACAGGACTGACTGGGTGAGCGTCTTTTTTGCAAATGAATTGGACGCAGCGCTAATGGAAGTACCTATGATATCTCAGTTAAAGGAATATTTAGCAAATCTAAATGACTAATGACCGCACTCAGCGTGAACATTAATAAAATTGCGACCCTGCGAAATGCAAGAGGCGGAAATGTTCCAAATGTTGTTGAGTGGGCAAAAAGAATTGAATCTTTTGGTGCTCAAGGGATAACTGTTCATCCACGACCAGACCAAAGACATATTAGATATGAAGATGTAAGAAGTCTTAAAGATGTTGTTCAAACAGAATTGAATATTGAAGGAAACCCAAATGAGAAATTCATCCACCTTATTGAAGAAATTAGACCTACCCAAGTTACCCTTGTGCCTGACGAGCCAAATGCATTGACTTCAAACCAAGGATGGGATTGTAAAATACATCAACAAAAACTAAAAGATTTGGTATCACACTTTAAATCTTTGGGATGCAGGGTATCAATTTTTTTAGATCCAAAGTTAGAGCAAGTATATTATGCAAAAAAAACTGAGACAGATCGCATTGAACTCTATACAGAAGCCTATGCCAAAAATTACCAAGAGGATAGAAAGATTGCCATTTTTGACTATGTAGAAACAGCAAAAAAAGCAAATGAATATACTTTGGGAATAAATGCAGGACATGACTTAGACTTAGAAAACCTATCTTATTTCGCCAAAACAATACCTCAACTGTTAGAAGTTTCAATTGGACATGCGCTTATTTCAGACGCCCTCATCTTTGGTATGTCGAATACAATTAAATTATATTTAAATCAACTGGAGAAGGTATAATTTTCAACTCAAACAAAAAGAATTTTGCCACACATTTCCACAAAGTTTTTCACTATAAAAAAAGTACTTAGATTTGCCGCAATTATCATCAACAAATGGCCAATATTGGTAAAATAGCTCAAATCATCGGTCCAGTAATCGACGTCTCTTTTGAAAACGAAGGAAATGAATTGCCTAGGATATACAACTCATTAGAAATCAACAAAGAAGATGGATCTAAACTAATTTTAGAAACGCAAAAGCACCTTGGAGAAAAAATGGTTCGAACAATTGCCATGGACTCCACTGAAGGTCTCGTTCGCGGCATGGAAGTAACCGACACGGGAGAGCCCATTAAAATGCCCATTGGTGAAGAAATAAAAGGAAGGTTATTGAATGTGGTTGGTGATTCTATAGACGGAATTGGAAATTTGGAAAAGACTTCAGGTAGAGCCATTCATCAAGAGGCGCCTAGCTATGAAAAGTTGACTACTGCTACAGAACCTCTATACACTGGTATCAAGGTAATCGACTTATTAGAACCATACGCAAAAGGCGGTAAAATTGGACTTTTTGGTGGTGCAGGTGTAGGAAAAACTGTGTTAATTCAGGAATTAATCAACAATATTGCCAAAGCTTACTCAGGACTATCAGTGTTTGCTGGTGTAGGTGAAAGAAGTAGGGAAGGAAACGATTTGTTGAGAGAAATGTTGGAAGCCGGAATTGTTGACTACGGTGAAGATTTTATGAAATCATATGAGGAGGGCAATTGGGACTTCTCGAAAATTGATAAAGAAAAGTTAAAAGATTCTAAAGCAACCTTTGTTTTTGGTCAGATGAACGAACCTCCAGGTGCTAGAGCTAGGGTGGCATTAAGCGGCCTCTCATTGGCAGAATATTATCGAGATGGAGATGAAAAGTCAGGTGGAAGAGATATCTTATTTTTTGTTGACAATATTTTCAGATTTACACAGGCAGGCTCCGAAGTTTCTGCACTATTAGGACGGATGCCATCTGCTGTTGGTTACCAACCTACCTTAGCGACAGAAATGGGCGCCATGCAAGAAAGAATTACTTCTACAACTAGAGGTTCTATTACATCTGTTCAAGCGGTATATGTTCCTGCGGATGATCTTACTGACCCCGCGCCGGCAACAACATTCTCGCACCTTGACGCCACTACTGTTCTTTCACGTCAAATTGCGTCACTAGGAATCTATCCAGCCGTTGATCCATTGGACTCAACGTCTAGAATATTGACGCCAGACATTTTAGGAAATGAACACTACAATACAGCTCAACGAGTTAAACAATTACTTCAGCGATACAAAGAACTGCAAGATATCATCGCTATTTTAGGTATGGATGAATTATCTGAAGAAGACAAACTTGTTGTTCATAGAGCAAGACGAGTTGCGAGATTCTTGTCTCAACCCTTTCATGTTGCTGAACAATTTACAGGAACGCCAGGTGTATTGGTGGACATCAATGATACAATTGTAGGATTCAATGCGATAATGGACGGGGAAGTAGATAAATACCCTGAGGCAGCATTCAACCTAAAAGGTACTTTAGATGAAGCTATTGAAGCTGGCGAAAAAATGTTGAAAGAATAACTGTTATGCATCTAGAAATCATTACATTAGAAAAGGTACTTTTTGAAGGAGAAGTTGATTCTGTGAAACTACCTGGCACAAAAGGAAGCTTTGAAGCTTTAAACAATCATGCGGCAATCATTTCCACGCTAGATGAAGGCAACATCGTTGTCAAACAGGGAACAGAAAAGACAAATTTTGAAATTAAAAGTGGTATTGTGGAAATACTCAAAAACAAGATGATTGTTCTTGCCTAATTTTCTTACACTGCTTATTAATCTGAAAATAAAAGTTCTTTATTTTCTAAACCCATTACCGCTTGCTTGTAACCTAAAAAATCTTCAAAAACTTTATTAACAATTGACTTATTGTTATGAGGGTAGTAAAGGTTTATATAGTGTGAACTGTTAAGCCAAACTTGAATTTTTTCCATACTTTTTGCACCAAATCCACCAATTACAGGAATGCCCATTTGTTTTAAACAATACGCATTACACTTCTGCTCTAGTTGGCCCTTCATAGGAATAACAAGTAGTTTTTTGTTTAAATAAAGTGCCTCTGAAGTAGTGCCAAAGCCTGAATTGGTTATAATCCCTTCACATTTTTCCATTTTTTTAAGAAACATATTGACATCTACCGGATAAAATGTAATATTCTTATAAAAAGAGATTTCTTTCGCGCGTTTTGAAAAAATATGCCAATCCGTAAATGGGAATTTAGTAAGTACATTTTTGAGGAATTCATCTTCCCATGAAGGTAAATAAACAAGCTGATATCCTTCATTTTCAGGTTCCATCTGCCTTATCTCTTTTCTAATTATTGGCTTAAATATTTTATCATTATAACTTTTATAATGAATTCCATACTTATAACTTACTGGAGCAAAATATTTTAAAACCAATTTTCCCAACAAGTCTATATGATTGGGCCTAGGCACATCTTGGCCCAAAACAGATATTTGGTTACTAATACCTACTGAATAAACACCTTTCATTTGGGCTGCCCAAGCCGTTATAGGCTCAAAGTCATTGATTAACATATCATAATCTGTAATTGGAAAATTACTTATTTCCTTAAAAAAATTCAAAATGTTGTTGTTTCTCAAAGTCTTAATCACATTTATCCCTCCACGTCTTCCAAAGAAATACTGCAACCCATTCAATTTGTATTTGACCGGATGTGGCAAATTTAATTCTGACTCTGAACCACTTATTGCAATATCCAATTGACTTACTTTTTCCTTGATTTCAGGAATAAGTTCCATAGCACGCGTTAAATGTCCATTTCCTGTGCCTTGTATTGCATACAATATCTTCATTCTAGGCTTTTACCTTTTGCCCTATTTGAAATTCCTCCAACAATTCATCAAATAACTTTTTATGTGAATGTGCTATTTTAGAAACTACTTTTTGTTCTTCTGTAATCGCCCATTGATTGAAATAACTATAAATCGACCATTTATTGTCGCTGTATTCTAAAGATGTGAGATTTTCTATCCAGTCACCTGAATTTAAGTACGTAATTTTTTTATCATTTATTGTAAGTTCTCTAATTGTCGGTTCGTGAATATGTCCGCATATAACCGTGTCAAATCCTTTTTCAAGGGCAGTTTTGGCGCAAAGTTCTTCGAAATCGTTAATGTAGGAAACCGCTTTCTTTACCGAGCTTTTTATTTTTTTACTTAAGCTTATTCTGTCTTTATTAAGGGAAACCAAAATTTTGTTGACCATTCTATTTAGTAGAACAAGCCACTCATAACTAGTTCCACCAATTTTTGTAAGCCATTTGCTATACTGCATAGTAACATCAAAAATGTCCCCGTGAAAAATCAACGCCCTGTGATTGGTCAACACAAGCTCTTTTTTATTTACTATTTCAATTTTATCCAATTTTAGACCGGAAACCTTTCGAATTAATTCGTCATGATTGCCAGTTACATATGTTATTTCTGTGCCTTGCTCTGCCAATTTTAACAAATGATTGATTACCATTAAATGTTCTTTTGGAAAATAGCGTTTTTTAAATTGCCAGATATCAACAATATCGCCATTAAGAATTAACTTTTTTGGATTTATAGATTGTAGGTAGTTTAGAATTTCTTTTGCATGACAGCCATAAGTGCCTAAATGTAAATCACTTAAAACTACAATATCCAGAGTTCTTTTTTCTTTCGACATTTATGTTTCGAAGAAAAAAGCTTAAAATCAACAGAAAATAAAATATTCGTTAAACTATTGTTTAGTGCTGTGGATAACAAGTTTAAATTGATTAAGTGTAGAAAATTTACTACGTTTTTCTTTTAAATAAATACTGTAATCTAAGCACTAGTACACCAAATAAGGCTTCCTTAATTATGCCTTTATTCATTTTTGATTCCCCCTTAGTCCTATCAGTAAATACAATAGGAATTTCTGCAATTTTAAACCCCATTTGTTTGGATTTAAATTTCATTTCAATCTGAAATGCATACCCCTTGAATTTTATGGCATCAAGATTAATTTTCCTCAAAACTTTTTCTTTATAACATACAAATCCAGCAGTTGTATCCATGATCTTCATTCCAGTTATTAATCTCACATAATAACTTGCAAAATAACTTAACAAAACTCTTCCCATTGGCCAATTCACCACATTTACAAGATTGTTAACATATCTTGAACCTACTACAACATCGGCATTTTTACAAGCTTCCAATAATCTAGGTAAGTCTGCGGGATTATGAGAAAAATCACAATCCATCTCCAGCATGTAATTATAACTTTTTTCTAAGCCCCATTTAAATCCAGCAATATACGCGGTACCTAAGCCCTGTTTTCCTTGCCTCTCCAATAGAAAAATTCTATTTGGATTATTGACCATTCTTTTTTTGACGACTTCAGCAGTACCATCTGGTGAATTATCATCAACAACAAGAATATCAAATTTTGTTTTCAGGTCTATGACGGTCAACAACATGTCATCAATGTTGTCAATTTCGTTATACGTTGGTATGATGACTAGTTGTTTTTCCAAAAAAAGATTAGGATTTACTTACTTTTTCATGGTCAGCCAAAAATTTAGCCAAACCAATATCTGTAAGTGGGTGGTTAAGAAGTCCAAGGATTGATTTTAATGGTGCGGTAATAACATCTGCACCCAATTCTGCACTTTCTACAATATGTTTAGGTGTTCGAATCGAAGCTGCTAAAATCTCTGTGTGGTAACCTTGTGTGGTATATATATCCGAGATTTGAGATATAAGCTCCATACCATCCCAAGTAATGTCATCAATTCTTCCAACAAATGGTGACACGTAATCTGCGCCTGCTTTTGCTGCAAGAATTGCTTGTCCTGGTGAAAACACCAAGGTGCAATTGGTTCTTATTCCTTTGTCGCTAAACCACTTTATGGCCTTAACACCATCTTTTATCATGGGTACCTTAACAACAATATTTTCATGTAATTTGGCCAATTTTTGACCCTCTATTATCATACCTTCGAAATTGGTTGAGATAACTTCAGCACTTATATCTCCATTTACAAGATTACAAATTTTGATGTAGTGCTCATTAACTTCTTCTTCTCCACTAATACCTTCCTTTGCCATAAGTGAAGGATTGGTTGTAACACCATCCAAAATACCTAATTCGTTTGCTTCATTTATTTCTGAAAGATTGGCTGTATCAATAAAGAATTTCATGTTGATTATGAGATTTTACTAAAAAGTGTCGGTATCGCACCGCTACAACCTAATACCCTTGCTTGCTCTCACACCTGGGGGAGTTCAAAGGGAGCTGGTCGTACCGACGGAGCAAAAATAAAAAATATGTTGATTTCTCTTTGGTGCTGACAACATTTTTATATTCGTTTGTTCTATGCAATTCTTACAACCAAAAGCAGCTTGGCTATTTGCATTCGTGTTAGTGCCGCTTTTGATTCATTTAATTGCTATGAGAAGAAGAAAGCATATTTTGTTTTCAAACACGGCCCTGCTTCACATCATTAAAAAAGAAACACAAAAAAATAGGAGACTCTTTAATCTGTTTCTCCTAATATTAAGAATTATCATAATTGGCAGTATATGTTTTGCCATGCTTAAGCCGATTTTCCCAATTTCAAAAGAATATACCTCGCAAGAAAGTGCCAAGATTCTATTTTTTATTGACAACAGCAGAAGTATGCAATTAGAAGGAAGTTCGGGCAGTCTTTTTGAGGAAGCTAAAAATAAAGCTTTAGATATAGTAAAATCTATGCCCAATCATTTTGAATATTTAATTCTTTCGCATGATTTTAATAGCTTATCGAATTGGTCAAATAAGAAAGAAATAGTCAATCAAATTAATGACCTAAACATAAGCGCAAAATCAAAAAGTATAAACGAAATATTTGCTAAACAGAAACAGCTTTTTTCCGGTTTACCAAATGATGTTAAAACTTGTTACTTTTTGAGTGATTTTGCTTTCTATTATGACGTAGAACTTGGTTTAGATACGAGCATAAATTATTTCTTTACAACTTTAGAAAGCAATAATATCAGGAACTTATCAATAGATAGTATTTGGTTTTCAGAACCCATTTTTGAAATTGGGGTAGAAAACAATTTGAGTATAAAAATTTCTTCAAGAGGTAAAAAAACTCCAATAAATAACTCGATGACAATCTTTTTGGATGATCAGAAGATATTTACCCAAATATTTGAATTTACAGATTCAAACGAAAAAATAATCACCTTGCCAATACAAACAAAAGATTTCGGTTGGCACAAAATAAAGGCTCAAATAGAGGACTTCCCAATCCTATTTGATGACATTTTTTATGCCCAATTCTTTGTTCCACAAAAAGACAAAATATTATGTATTGGAGAAGGTGGCTTTGAAAAGCATTTGCAACAAGTTTTTCAAAGCAGTCATAACATTCAATTCAAGGCTCCTTCAGAACTCTTGAAAGTAAACCTAGAAAAATATGCATTAATAATTGCCAATGAATTAAAAACTTTATCTCTTAAGGAAGAGGATAAACTTTCTATTTACCTTAAAAATGGTGGAAAAGGACTATTTATCCCTCATATGGAGGGCAACAAACAATTTGTAAAAGAGATCTCAAATCAGACACTATTTGAAAATAGCAGACCCTTGATTAAAAAAATTGAAGGCAAAAAATTAAACTTTTCTTCACCTTTTTTTGAGCGCATGTTTCTGCGGGAACCCAATAACATTCATTTGCCTGAGATATACATACGTAGAAAAATTGCTGCCCCATTTGAGCTAGAACCTCTCATTGTATTAGCCAATGGGGAATGTTTATTGGCTAGAAAAAATTTTGGCCAGGGATGGCTTTATCTTCTTTCTAGTTCCTTAGATCCATCTTCGTCCAACTTTCATAAACTAGAACTTTTTGCCCCCATTATGAGTAGAATAGCCGAAAATTCTAAAACCTACCTAAAAAATTATTACACAGTTGGACAAAATAATATCATACCCATATTTAATCCTAAAATTGACATCAGTGAGGGGATTGAAGCAAAATTTGTAAACCAAAGTTATCATCTTAGTCCAAGTTACTCTATTTCTGGACTAAGTAGTTTATATGATTATAAAACGATAAATCAAGCTGGCCATGGAGCATTATTTAAAAATGATACTTCCTTCCAAATTATTTCTTATAACCATTCAAGAAGAGAGTCAGTGATAAGGAAAAATAACCAGTTAATAAATGAAATTTCAGCGCAAAAAAACGCCCAATTCATAAAGAATGAAAAGGCCAATCAAAAATACCTACAAGCAAATATTTTAGGTAGAAAAGTTCTTTGGAAATGGTTTGTCTTAGTAGCAGTCTTATTTTTAATTTTTGAAAGTTTAACTTTGCGACTTGGCGGCTAAGAATATTGAACCAAAAAATTCTAATTAGACAAACTAAAGTGATTGACCCCAACGGTCCTCACCACCAACAAGTTGTAGATATTGAAATTCTTAATGGAAAAATAAATAGAATTGCAAAAAATATTCAAATAACTGACAATCAAGAGATTGTTATAAAAAACGCACCTTATACATCTTTAGGCTGGGTAGATTGTTATTGTGAGTTACGAGAACCAGGAAAAGAAATACAAGAAGACTTGCAGACGCTAAATGAGGTGGCAATAAACTCTGGATTCACCAAAATCTTGGGACAACCAAATACAATCCCAATACTTGAAAAACCTTCGGATATTTCTTTGATTGTTGAAAAATGTCAAAAGTTTCAAACACAAATTATTCCACTAGCAGCAACATCTAAAGGTTTTAATAACCTATCTCTAACAGAATTTTTCCTAAACAAAGAAGCAGGTTGTGCGGGCTTTTCTCAAGGGAAAATACCTTACAGCAATATGGACATATTGGTGCGTGCCCTGCGGTCAGCAAAAAGTTTGGACCTTCCTATTGTTAGCTCACCGTTAGAAAAGTCTCTGGCGAATTCTTTTATTAACGAAAGTGAAAAAAATCTCCACCTCGGCTTTAAGGGACAAGCACACATAGCAGAAACATCTGTGATAGCTCAACAAATTGAAATACTAAAATATACAGGTGGTCATCTTCATTTTACAGGTATCTCTACAAGTGAAGGCGTAGAATTAATTCGCAAAGCAAAAAATGAAAACATAAATCTTACCTGCGATATTTCGATAAACAACTTATGCTTTACCGAAAAAGACGTTGCCTCGTACAATAGCCTTTATAAAACCAACCCTCCACTTAGAACAGAAGAGGATAGAATTGCCCTCATTGAAGGAATAAATGATGGAACTATTGATTGTATTTCCTCTTACCATCAACCGGTTAATAGTGAAAATAAAGCTGTTGAAATAGAGTATGCTGAAGAAGGCTTGTTAGGACTACAAACCTTTTTACCTATGTATGTAAGACATTTGTCAACCCATATTTCCCTCGAAAAATTTATTGAAGCTATTACCCAAAAACCACATAAAATCTTTGGACTTGAAAAGTCTACTATTGAGCAAGGGGAAAAATCAAATTTGGTTGGGTTTGATTTAGATAGTGAATGGCTTTACAATTTTGAAAGTCTTAAATCAAAATCCTATAACCACCCGTATTTTGAGAAAAGTTTACGGGGCGAAATTAAATTTACCGCCAATAAAGCTCAATTCTTTCAATGCTAATGGATATTTCTATAGTCATACCCTTATACAATGAGGAAGAATCATTGCCGGAATTAATAGAATGGATTAATAAAGTACTTGGTCAAAAACATTCTTATGAAATTATACTTGTTGATGATGGAAGTTCAGACAAAAGCTGGAATGTCATTCTTGAACTTAAAAGAAAATTTTCCATAATAAAGTGCATTCGATTCCAAAGAAATTATGGGAAATCAGCTGCCCTTAATGAAGGCTTCAAAATTGCCCAAGGTGGAGTAATTTTTACAATGGATGCTGACTTACAAGATAGTCCCGAGGAGCTTCCTGAAATGTATAAGATGATCACTGAAAATAATTATGACTTGGTTTCAGGCTGGAAGAAAAAACGTTACGACCCCTTATCAAAAACCATTCCTACTAAACTATTTAATTGGGCGACTCGAAAAACAAGTGGTATTAAGCTAAACGATTTCAATTGCGGTCTTAAAGCATACAAACAAGAGGTAGTTAAAAGTATTGAAGTATACGGAGAAATGCACCGATATATACCCATACTTGCCAAAAATGCTGGGTTTAATAAAATAGGAGAAAAAGTTGTCAGCCACCAAGCTAGAAAATATGGTGTCACTAAATTTGGATTAAATCGTTTCGTAAATGGCTTTTTAGATTTATTAACAATCAATTTTGTAGGCAGATTTGGGAAAAAGCCTATGCATTTTTTTGGTACCATTGGTACACTAATGTTCGTTATAGGCTTTGGCTTGTTCTTGTCGATTTCAATAGATAAACTTTGGCACCTAATCAAAAATACCCCCGCCAAAAATATTGCTGATATTTCTTGGTTTTATGTGGCTTTGACAAGCATGATTATTGGTGTTCAACTATTTTTAGCTGGTTTTGTAGGTGAATTAATTGCTCGAAATTCTGTTGAAAGGAATAAATACCTAATAAAAGAAACTCTTTGAAAAAGCCTCTGCTAAATCATTTGCATCTTGAAAATTTGCCTTATCAAAACATTCTTGAAAAGCAATTATATTACCACAACCAACTAAAAGAAAAAATAAAGCATCCTGTCCATACTCTTATAACCTGTGTTCATAAACCTGTATTTACGCTAGGGAAAAATGCGAATACGAAAAATTTGTACGAAAATGAAAACCATCTTAAAAAATTGGGTTTTGAAGTTGTACAAATTAATAGAGGAGGTGATATTACCTACCATGGTCCAGGCCAATTGGTTGTATATCCCATACTTGACCTAACACAACTTCAAATCGGCCCAAAGAAATACGTTAACCTATTAGAAAAAAGCATCATTAAATGTTTAAATTCCTACCAAATAAAAACGCAAACTAATGAAATAAATCCTGGAGTTTGGCTCAGAGATCCATGGCGCAAAATTGCCGCTTTAGGAATAAAAATTTCACAAGGGATTACCCTTCACGGAGCTGCCATTAATCTTAACACCAATTTAGACCATTACAATTACATTAATCCTTGTGGTTTAGATGACATGGAAGTTACCAGTCTTCAAAAAGAAATTCAATCAAGTGTAAATGAAATTACATTTTTACAACTATTTATTGAAAGCTTCTTAGAGCATTTTTCTTATAGCTTTGCAAAGCATAAAATCAAGAAAAATTAATGTATTTTGCCTTTTGTGCTAGAAGATATTTTATTTCTTGACATTGAAACAGCACCACAGCAAGAACATTTTGAAGACCTTAGCGAAAAATGGCAAGAACTTTGGTCTAAAAAAGCTGAACTACTTAATAAATATAACCCCAAAGATGATTTTAATACGCTTTATGAAAGAGCAGGAATATATGCGGAGTTTGGAAAAATAATTTGTATCTCTTGCGGTTTTCTTACTAGAAGCGGTGTGGAACGCCAATTGAGAATAACATCTTTTTATGGTAATGACGAAAAAAAGATATTAGAAGAATTTTCTTCACTTCTTAACAAATCATTTGACGAAGCTTTTCATAGACTTTGCGCACACAACGGCAAAGAATTTGATTTCCCCTATCTCTGCCGAAGAATGCTTGTTCATAGAATCCCACTACCAAAAATTTTAAATATTCAAGGGAAAAAACCCTGGGAAGTACAGCATATTGACACCTTAGAATTTTGGAAATTTGGAGATTATAAAAATTTTACATCTTTAGATACATTGGCAACTTTATTCGATATTCCTTCACCAAAAAGTGATATCAGCGGCTCGGATATTTATAACGTTTATTATAAACAAAATGATGTAGAAAGAATAAAAAATTATTGCCAACAAGACGTCAGAACTTTAGTTCAGGTATACTTTAGATTTGTAGAAGAAAATTGGCTTAAGGACCATCAAATAATTTACAAGTGAGTGTAAATAAAAAAAATATCAAAGAATATTGGAAAGATTATGAGTTGATTGACTGTGGTGATAAAGAGAAACTCGAAAGATTTGGAAGATTTATATTAAGAAGACCCGAGCCACAAGCCTTATGGAAAAAAGAACTGCAGGAAAAAGATTGGGGGAAAATTTGCAATGCACACTTTGTGCAAACTGAGAGTCACCAAGGGAAATGGGATTTTTTTGACCACATACAGAATCCTTGGAATATAAATTACAAGATTGATCAAAAGCATTTGATAAAATTTAAACTCAACTTCACCCGTTTTAAACATATTGGGATCTTTCCTGAGCAAGCGCACAATTGGGATATAATTTTTAGATATTTAACTAAAATTGAAAATGCTAAAACACTAAATTTATTTGCCTACACTGGCGGAGCTTCACTTTCTGCAAAGGCAGCTGGATCTGATGTTGTGCACGTTGACTCAGTGAAACAAGTAATTTCATGGGCAGCTGAAAATATGCAATTGAGTAAATTAGACAACATTCGTTGGGTAATTGAAGACGCACTGAAATTTGTAAAAAGAGAAGCGAAAAGAAAGAATGCCTACCACCTTATTATTTTAGACCCACCAGCATACGGTATTGGAAGTAAAGGTGAACGTTGGAAATTAGAGGATTCCCTTTTTGAAATTATGTCTAACGTTTCAGAAATACTCAAACCAAATGGTCTTGTCATCCTAAACACTTATTCTTTAGGTCTTTCAACAATGGTTTGTGAAAATATATTTCAACAAGTTTTTCAGGAAAGCAAACCTCATTC
>CENP01118713.1_pt1 | contig 28473 bp, 30 predicted proteins | sample 361281 | NCBI WGS metagenome assembly CENP01 (sample SAMEA2591122, study PRJEB7988) | marine metagenome | biome: marine biome (ENVO:00000447); feature: deep chlorophyll maximum layer (ENVO:xxxxxxxx); material: saline water (ENVO:00002010), including plankton (ENVO:xxxxxxxx) | depth 70 m | reverse complement strand
CCACGATGTCAACGTGATGCTCTACCACTGAGCTACGTGCCCTATGAAAAACTAAGTATATATAACATTATTTGGAGGTGATCTATAACTATCGAGCAAATCTTTTTAGGCCTTCTGGAGTAAACATTCTATCCTCATGTGGTTCGCTTAATCTCCATTTCACTTTGGGGATATCTATGGACCTAACACTTTGAAGTTGATAACGCCTTGTTGCAAAGTCGTATGTGGCAGCATGAATAGACAGGCACATTGGCTCATCGTAAAAATTAATAATTGGAAACTCTCTATACGCTATCATACTATCTTTACCATCGAATGTTTCCTCTACCAACATGTTGTGACTATCAGAATCAAAATACATAACTCTCTTGGGTATTATATGCCTTTTGTCATCTTTTAACTTTGCTTCTACAACATTTACTCTAACCAGCTCATATCTTAAATAATCTTGATTAACATGATATGGGGTCAAGACTTCTTCAACTGGGGTTTCATGAAATATATATGCATTGTATGGCATTAATCTTAGTTGCATTCCGATATCAAACCAGTTGTACCTATCTTTTGCCCCATTAAATCCATCTGCTTGATCTACAGTTGTTAATCCCTGGCTTGCACTTGGTTTGTAATCATAACTTATATCTGGCGCCTTTCGCACCCTTCTTGTGCCAGGATTATAGACCCATGATTTGCGAGGAGTATCAAAAGCATTCAATGACTCAATAACTAATGCAGAAGCATCTGCCAACCTTGGAGGATAAGTTACTTTGGTCATTAACTTTCCCTGCAGTCCTTTTTCATTCTTAACAAAAGGATTCCAAAAATTTTTTGCAATAGCCTCCCCGGCTCCGTAAGTGCGAGATTCATCTGGATTAATTATGTAAAATGGTGATGAGCCAGATATTTCGACCCCTCTATATCTTAAAATATGATTCCATACATGATGGAGAGCTTCAGTGGGATTTGGGAAAGGTATGCTCCCGATTACACCTTCCACTCCTTCACCATTGTCTACTAATAATGCATTTTCATTTGTTAACTCAAGTACCTGTACTGGCACTGAACAACTTCTTTTAGATGGATATATATTCATTTTAAAAGTATCTGGATACATCTCAAACATCTTTGTCTGACCAGGTGTTAAAATTTGTAAATACTTGGGATAATTCTCTTTATTAATTGTAAGTATTATTGGATCAAACGCAAATGGGTCGGGATATGAGCCTAAATCAGGATTGAATTCTGGTATAGGGACGGTAATTGGCACTCGTTCACCAATTTCATCAATTGAGAAGGTTAAATCAGCACTTGCATGAAATGGGAATAATAAAAGTATTAATAAAATATTAATTTTTCTATTCATAATAACCATGATAGATTTTCAAAAAATCAAATCAAGACTAATTATAATTTATATGCGAGAAAATATAAGTAATTTTGAAAAAATAGGAAATTATATTGCTGATGAAGCTAGAACTATTTCATTAAAATACTTTAAGAAAAAATTAAAAATCATATCAAAAAATAATAAGATTTTTGATCCTGTAACAATTGCTGACTTAAATGTTCAGAAGAGAATTAATAAAATAATTAAAAAATATTTCCCTGAACACGGAATTCTAGGCGAAGAAGCAAGTATCAAGAAGAAAAGTGATTACCAGTGGTGTATTGATCCTATTGATGGCACAAAATCATTTATTCAGGGGTTTCCTATCTGGGGCACTCTTATTTCTTTGTCTAAAAAAAAAGAAATTATTTTAGGCATAGCTGATATACCCGTACTAGATGAGCGTTATATAGGTCATTCGAAAGTATCGTACAAGATTGCAAATGGGGAAAAGACAAGACTTAAAGTGAGAAGTACAACAAGTCTTAAAAAAAGTATTTTAAATACTACCTCCCCATATTTGTTTGCAAGCAAAAAAGATCAAAAAATATTTGAAAAATTAGTTGAGAAAACACAGACTGTGAGGCTTGGAGGAGACTGTTATAGTTATTGTCTATTAGCAGACGGTCACATTGATATAGTTATAGAGAGTGGTCTTAAACCTTGGGATATAAGAGCTTTAGAGCCAATAATTATTAATGCTGGTGGAGAATTAAAAACGTGGGAGGGAAATAAGATACTAAACGGAGGAAGAGTTATTGCGACAGCAAATATAGAACTAAATAAGAAAGTCATTAAAGCAATGAATAAAAAAAAACCCAGCTAAAAATAACTGGGTTTTAATTTAAAAAGTTTTTTGAATTTTAACCAAGTGCATCCATTACAGATTGCAGTTTCATTGCAATAGACATATCACCTGAAACTTTTAGTTTACCTTGCATAAATGCAGAAGTTCCATCAACTTCACCTGATCTCATTTGCTCAAATGTTTCCATTGACATAGATAGGGTACAGTCAGCATCTTGATCTTGATCAGAAACAGTATTGGGATTAGATTTTCCATCCAAAAAAATACATCCCGCACCCTCAAAATCAAATTTGACAGTGGCTCCAAGACCTGTATCTTTACCCTCAATTCCTTTTTGAAACTCAGCTAATAAACTTGCTACGTCTGCCATATATATTCTCCATAATTAATTAAGTATCACAATAAATCAATTTACATTATATATGTCAACACGTAATTTTTTAAGTAAGCGCATGATAAAACCTGATTTCTGGGAAAAAGCAAAAAAACATCTAATTAGAAAAGACAAGGCTCTGGGTAAAATAATAAAAAGCTATCCTAAAGATTTTCTTTTTTCTAAATCTGACCCCTTCTACACTCTTGCAAGATCCATTGTAGGTCAGCAGATTTCTGTAAGTGCTGCACAAGCTGTGTGGGATAGGTTTGAGAAAAAAATAAAAATAGTAAAACCTTATGATGTAAAAAATATGCACTATATGAAACTTAAATCATGTGGATTATCAAAACAAAAAATTACTTATCTAAAGAACTTATCTGATGCATTTATAGAAAATAAAATTAAACCTAAAGATTGGAAATCCTTAGATGATGAAAAAATTATAGAGCAGCTGATACAGATAAAAGGTATTGGAAGATGGACGGCTGAAATGTTCTTGATTTTTAATTTATGCAGACCAGATATATTTCCTGCTGATGACTTGGGGGTAATAAAAGGCATCTGCGTATGCTATAGTCTAAAGTACCCAATTTCAAAAAAGCATGCTATAAAATTGTCTGAAAAATGGAAACCATACAGGTCAGTTGCAACATGGTATTTTTGGAGAAGCCTAGATCCAATACCGGTGGAGTACTAGTATGAATAGAATTGATTTTTCTTACGCATCAAAATCAGAACATAACTTTGCTCAAAGGCTGATCATAAAAACAATAGAGACGCTCACAGGTAAAAAAAAACTAGAAAATTTATATAAAAACTATTCAGTAAATAAGATAAATCCAAAAACGTTTTGGGCAGATATTCTGTCCGAAATGAAAATTAAAATAGTTGATAGATCAAAAAATAAGCTAATTATTCCAAATAAAGGTCGCTTAATAGTTATAGCCAATCACCCATTTGGTATAATTGATGGCTTAATATTGTGCTCATTAGTATCTCAATTTAGAAATGACTTTAAAATAATGACGCATGAAACTCTTCAATTTTTGCCACAATTAGAGCAATTTATTTTACCAGTTGATTTTAGCGGGCAAACGAAAGATTCCAAAATTTTGAACATTCAAACAGCAAGAAAAGCAAAAGAACATCTAAGTAATAACGGAGTTCTGATTATTTTCCCATCAGGTGGCGTGTCAATCGCAAGAAGTCTCAAGTCTGAGGCAATAGATGATGATTGGAAATTATTTCCTGCAAAACTTATACATCAAACTAAATCTGACATTCTTCCAATCTATTTTGATGGAAAAAATGGTTTATTATTTCATTTTTTTGCATCTAAATTAAAAAATCAAACTCTTAAATACTCTTCATACATTCACGAAACGAGAAAAAAAATAGGTAAAGATATTAATATTTATTCTGGACAATTATTAAGTTATTCTGAAATAGATAAAATTAAAGATAGAAAAGAATTAACAAATTTTTTAAAAAATATAACCTATAAGTTGAAAGATAATTAATTAAAACCAACTTGTTAAAAAAAAATATTATTTAAACATTGAGATCTCATAATCACACATTTTTTTAATAAGCTGATTAATATTCGTCTTTGGGGACCATTTTAGAAATTTTTTAGCCTTATCTGAATTACCATAAAGAAAATTAACTTCTGTAGGTCTAAAATATTTCTTATCAATCTTAACAACAATTTTATTTGAATTTTTATCAATTGCCTTTTCGTTTATACCCTTACCTTGCCAAATAAGATCAAAGCCATAATATTTTGCAGCTTTATTAACAAACTCTTTCACAGTATATGTCTTACCTGAAGATATGACAAAATCATTAGCTTTTTTTTGTTGCAGCATCATCCACATTGCCTCAACATAATCCTCAGAGTATCCCCAATCTCTTTTAGAGTAAACATTACCAAGAGTTAAATTTGATAACTCATTATATTTAACCCTAGCTAAATCTTTAATAATTTTTTTGGTAACAAATTCATTGCCTCTTAAAGGTGATTCATGATTGAATAAAATTCCTGAACAACAAAATATATCGTAAGCGTCACGATACATGTTGACCATCCAATGTGCGTATAACTTTGAAATTGCATAGGGACTCACTGGTTGTAAAGGAGTAAATTCATTTTGACGGCCAGATTTTGAATTGCCGTACATTTCACTTGTTGATGCTTGATAAAATTTAGTTTTTTTTGAAAAGTGTCTTATGGCTTCCAAGATTCTTGTTACTCCTAGGGCATTTACGTTTGATGTAAATATTGGTGAACTATATGAATTTCCAACAAAAGACTGTGCTGCTAGGTTATATATTTCATCAAACTTTCCAGATCTAATAACATCAATAATATTATTTTCTTCTAGTAATTCGAATGGAACTATTTTTACTTTATCTTCAATGCCTAGTTCCTTTAATCTCCAGGCACTTCCACTGGCATTTTGCCTCTCACCACCTACAACAAAATACCCTTTTTTTAAAAGTAATTTAGCTAAGTACGCCCCATCCTGACCAGATATTCCAGTAATTAAAGCTCTTTTTTTTGTCATTAAATATTTTAATTTCTTTATTTGTAAAAAAAATAATAATTAAATATAACATTAAACTCATAACTATCAAAGCTAATCTAAAAGTATATAAACACACTTAATAATTTTTAAGAAGATGCAAGATAAAGAAGATAAATTATATATATTTTCATTTTATAGATTTATTAAAGTAAACAATAAAAAAATAATTAAAATAAAATTAGATAGATTTCTAAAAAATAAATCTGTACTTGGAACAGTATTGCTTGCAGATGAAGGGATTAATGGCACAATTTCTGGTAAAGAATATGAGTTAGTGCTTATAATAAATTTCATAAGAAAACTACTGAGTATTAGAAAATTAGAAATAAAAAAAAATGAAGTTAATTTTTTGCCATTTAATAGGCTCAAAATAAGATTAAAAAAAGAAATTGTAACATTAGGTAAAGGAATATTTTCTGATTTAAATGATAAGGGTAAATTTGTAGAACCTTATAAATGGAATGATTTTATTAAGCAAAAAAATCTATGCTTAATAGATCTTAGGAATAATTATGAAGTTAAAATTGGGGCTTTTAAGGATGCAGTAAACCCTAATACAAAAAACTTTAGAGACTTTCCTAGCAAATTCGAAAAAATGAGCATAAATAAAGATATAACGATTGCGATGTACTGCACAGGAGGCATTAGGTGTGAAAAAGCGTCAGGATATCTTAATAAAATAGGATATAAGAATGTATATCAATTAAAAGGAGGTATATTAAATTATCTTTCTGAAGTAAAAAAAAATAATTACAGATCATCTTGGAATGGAGAGTGTTTTGTGTTTGATGGTCGCGTTACAGTCAATAAAAATCTTAAAAAAGGTAAGTATTATCAGTGTTATGGATGTCGTATGCCAATAACTCAAAATGAAAAAAATTCGACTTTATACATTAAAGGTGTCCAATGCCCAAAATGTTTTAAAACCCGAACAACAAATCAAAAAGCACGTTCGGCAACTAGACAAAAACAGATAGACTTGGCTGAAAAAAGTAAAATTTCTCACCCATTTCAAAAAATCACAGTTGTGAATTCACAATAGAAAATAGATAACTATAAACTTGAACGAATAGAGTAAAAAACGGATACAAAAATTCCAAAAAGCAAACCTGTTACAAAAGCAGCGATTAAAATTAATGTATGAATCGCTGATTTTGAGAAATCTGTAAGCTCAATATCGTATTCTACTGCTTTGAAAGTATTTTGATTAATTGGGGATATACGGATTGCCTCTTCTAACCTTGCAACTTGTCTCATTTGATGAAGAGGATTTAGAGAAAAAAGCCCAACAGAGCCTAACGTATTAAGAATCTCTGTTTCATCTGTACTTAAATCACTCATCACTAATTCTAAGTCTTTTATATGTTTAATTAAAAAATTAGTGCCTAATGTGTAATGTGGAATTCTTCTCGTTTCCCAATGAATGTTATCTTTTAATAAATTTATTATTTGACGTTCCATAGTTGGCTCAGATATTTCAAACTTTTCAGCTATCAGAAGTTGGTTTTTGAGGTAGAGTAATGTTTCTAATGCAATTTTTTTTGATTCATATACGGCATCGTTAGCAAGTGCATTTTTTATATTTTCAAGCTCTACAATTAATGACTCATTTACTTTTTTGTTAGTATAATCTAACGCATCTTTTAAAATTAATTTTGCATTGGCAGTATCCTTTGTTCCAAATGAAATTAAATAAGATAATCTTGTTTTTTTGAAACTAAGCTTCTCTTCAATATTGAACCCTTTCGCAACCTGCAGTAATAATTCTCTCTTTGACACTTCATCATTCTCAATATGAGAATATAAATTAGGGTTATTTTTCTCTAAAGAAAAAATTAAACCTTCTAAAGATGAGAATTCTTTTACAAATATTTCTAATAATTTTTCTGGCGAAATTAATTCCGCATCTTCACGTTCTCTCTCGTTCTCTTTTCTTACTCCATCAATGTTTTTTATTTTTATTGTATTCAAAAAAGAATAGTGACTTATTTCATCGTAACCAATTTGGTCAATTTTGATAACTGCTTTAAAAGTTGGAGGGTAAATATTTACATAAATAATACCGGCAGATAAAAAAAATATTACTGATATTAATATTTTGAATTTATTATTAATAATAATATTGATGAGACTAAATATATTTAATTCAGTCGTACTCATTGAAGATTCGAGTTTTTTGTCAGTCAAAATTTATCCTCTTTGCTTGAATTTTATATATCAATTTTATATTTTTTTATATTTTTTTTTGAATAAATTAAACTTTTTCCAGTCATCTGAAGAAATAATATACCCAATACATTTTTTTTTACCACACTTACACACGTGGTCTTTATAATCCTCTTTATCAAACTCATAGCCATAGTCATACGATAATTCTTCCCCTTTCTTAACTTTCCTGATAGCAGAGATCCAAATCTTGCCAGAAGTAATTTCAACCTCACAGTTAGGGTCACATGAATGATTAATATATCTCGCCTTATTGTAATGTGGCGTACCATCAATATCGTATTTTTTATTCAATTCAAAAATATAGACAATGCCCTTGCTTGGCTTATTAGAATACCTTTTAATTCGTAATTCGGATCTTCTATCGCCCTCTTTCTTTGTTATTTTCTCGCCTTTATATTCTATTATTTTTGTACCTTTCTTTATATCGATAGTTGATACAATGCCGTATCCATGAATTGACGATTTCTTTACTTTCCACATATTCTAATTGTATGTCACAAACATTTATACAGCAATTTATATTAATTTCTTGATAATGAGTTTAAATAAAACCCGATGGGTAAGAAATATATAACATTAATCCAATTATTAAAAAAACTTTGTGTAGGCAATATTGGCCAAAGAGTTAAGAAAATACAAATTAAAAGGCAGATTCTATAATCATTAATAATAGAGGTTTTACCTTTCAATAAAAGAAAAGTATGCTGCAAAATTAAATATATTATATACAAAAAACACGAAACAATAAAAAGAAAACCAATAGTTCCTGTCTCAGACATTATTTGTAGATAAGTATTATGTGGATGTGAACTGCATTGATAGCTTTTGTTTTCTTCAATTGAATCTTTGCAATATTTTCTAAATAATTTAGGGCCGACACCAAATATTTTATTTTCAGAATAAATTGCTAAAGCATTGTTGAATATTCTCTGGTGCTCATTTGAAAAAGCTACAATATTTCCATCGTTACTTAATAAATTCATTTGATTCATTGTATGATCGATGTTTCTTTCTCTTATATTATCATTGTTTATTGTTATAATTGCCATAATAAATATTGAAACTAAAAAAGTTCCTAATCTTAAAAACTTATATTTTGATATCAATAATATAATTAAAATAGTCGAAATAAACAGAAGTCCTAATGAAGTTCTCTCTCCACTAATGTAAATAAGTAAATCAGTTGATATTAATAATGATATTGTCACAAAAAGGTTTGCTTTAGAATAGTTGAATACAAAAAGAAGCAAGCCTATTAATAGAGGGAATAGTCTTGCAAGATAGGTTCCGAGTGACGATTGAAAATTAAGTACTAAACTCATCCTAGAACCTTCTGCAAAGTAACCAAATATATTGTAGTTGTTAATAAATTGATAATAACCATCTAAAAGCACAATGATAAAAGTAATTAATAATGAATAAGTGAATAATTTTAGCAACTTATCGTTATGATCAAGTAAGTACCATACTGCCAAGGCAAATAAACCAAAACGAAAATAAAATAAAGAACTTCCTAACGAGTAAATTGGATAATCTGATAGAGAAGAAATTATCACTAAGTAAACATAATAAATAATAAATATTTTAAAAAAAATACTCTGAAAATAAGAAAATTTCTTTTCGATAATTGCGAGAACAATAAAAATAATTGAAATAAGTGATAAAAACAAATCCGGTAAGAATGGTCCCGTTTGCAATACAAGTGGAATTAAGCATAATAAGGCACTACTAAAATTAATTAAACCCAATCTTAAATTTATCAAAATAATAATTTCCTTTTATAATGCACCTATATTGTTAATAAAATCAGCTTTTACGCAGTTGCATCGTTTTCATTTTAAGATAATCAACTATTGCTATTCTTTCTTTTAGTTTTTTTAGTTCTTTAGCAGCATAAGAAAGAGTATTTTTTTTCATCTAGTAAATTAATTAATTTTTATTAAAGCCTTCAACTTTATTTTCTAATATTCTTACTAATTTATCTTCTGCTTTATTTTCAAGAAATTTAATGATTTCAGGTATGGTTGATTCTAATATATTATCATCAATGCTTCCTTCGTCTGCTTCTAAAATATTTTCATTTGATGTTGGGTGAGAAATATTATTTATTAATAATTCTTCATGCATTTTTTCACCTTGTTCTAATCCTTTAAATACAATTTCAATTTCGTCATTATTAGAATTATTGTTTTTCTCTGATATTTTGTATCCAGATAATTCAATCATTTTCTTTGCCAAATCGTATATTTTTACTGGTTGTCCCATATTTAATACAAATATTTCCCCGCCATTAGATATTGTATAAGACTGTAATATAAGAAGTGCAGCTTCTTCTATAGTCATGAAGTATCTGGTAATTTCCGGATGTGAAACAGTAACTGGACCACCTCTCTTTATTTGATAATTAAAAATAGGTATAACAGATCCTGAAGAACCAATAACATTGCCAAATCTTACAGTTGAAAAAATACTGTCACTATTTTTTACATTGTTATTAGCAAATGATTGAACTACTTTTTCTGCAAGTCTTTTGCTAGCCCCCATTATATTAGTAGGTCGCACTGCTTTATCACTAGACACAAATATAAAATTCTTAGTTGTATAATTCGAAGTTAACTTACAAATGTTATATGTCCCAATAACATTATTACTAATTGCCTCACAAATATTATTTTCCATTATAGTTACATGTTTGTATGCTGCAGAGTGATACACCACATTCGGCTTAAATTTCTGAAAAATTGAGTCCATCCTCTCGTAATCTCTTATTGAAGCTAGAATTGGATAAAAATTTATACTCTTATTATCAGTTTTAATGATTTCTCTAATTCTATTTTCAATTTGGAATAAATTATACTCACTGTGGTCAACAATTATTAGTGTTTTTGGATTGAACTTTAAGCACTGAATACTTAATTCACTGCCTATAGACCCTCCTCCTCCTGTGATTAAGATTACTTTACCCTTTATCTTGTTCTGAACACCTTTATCATCAATCTTAATTTTTCTCATTAAAAGATCATTTATATTTAATGGTCTAATATCTCTTATTGATATTTTATTTTTAACTATTTCTGTGATAGTGGGTAAAAAACTTGTCCTAAGTTTTAAATTAGAAAGTTTTAATATTAAATCCATTTTTTCGACATTTTTGATAGAAGGTATAGCAACAATTAAATCAGTAACTTCAAATTTAGAGACTAGTTCCTCTAATTTGTCTGGCTTAAATATTTTGATGCCCGATATTGTTCTACTTTGTTTAGAATTATCATCATCTACGAATGCCACTACTTTATATTCATTTGATTGGCTTGTAGAATTAAGTAATTGTAATCCAGCAGATCCTGCGCCATAAATAATGATATTGGATAATTTTTTTTTACTATCAATGTTGTGAATATATACAGCGAATAAACGAGTTAATATTAGTAATAAACAAAATATAGCTGGTTGTGCAATTGCAATTGATCTTGGAATATTTTTAAAATCATCAATTTGAATTGTTACAGATGAAAGGAGTAATAAAATACAACTTGCAAGGAAGCACGAGAAAACAATTACAAGAAGAGAATTAACCGTTGTATATTTAATAATTGATCTATAAATTCCAAAATAAAAAAAAATAGGGATAAAAACTAATATATTAATAACATATACATTTATATCACTCATAGTCACAGCGTGATATTCGTTTATCAGATATAAATTGCTTACATATATTCTTTCAATAGCTTCGTTCCTTACTGAATAGGAAATAAATGTTGAAATGATGGATAAAAAAACATCAAAAGATAAAGCCACTAATATTTTATATCTATATAAGCTAATCACTTTTCTAAAATGTATTTTTTAAATTACTATTCTTGCAACTTTAAATGCTTCAGCATATTTGCAACCATTTTGACTGCCTCTAAATTTAGCTAGAGCCTCTATTGTTTCTGTTGATCGTGATTGAGTATTTTGATTTTGGGATTTATAGCAGTCAAAAGCTGTAATTTTATCGTTTATAGTTTCATCAATATTAATAAAAAAATCAGGAACAAAAGTATGTTCCGCTCCAAAAACATTCCAATGAGTCTCTGATACTGTTTCGTATAAAAATACTTTTGTTGGCGCATCAGATCTATTAGGTCTGCATGCAACTATTGAAGACTCAAAAACAATCTTATGATCAATATGTCTGTCTGGAAAAGGCAAAAAAACAGTATCTGGTTTCACTTCATTTAAAAAATTACTAATCATCTTATTTAAATCGGCATGAGGTAATTCATTAATTTTAGTTGCTGGCACATTTAAAAATTTATAGTTTTTCACACCCAACTTTTCAAATGCGTTCTTTGCCTCATCAATTGTTTGCTTATATTCTTTTTCAGAGTACAGAGGGGGCATATGAGCACATACAACTAAAATTGATACCGTGATATTGTTATCTGTGAATCTCTTTATGGAGCCACCAACGCCCAATGTCTCATCGTCAGGATGAGGAGAAATAATTAGTGTATTATTTATTTTAAAATTCATAATTTTATTTTATTGAAAGTTGGGAGAGGAATTAAAATTTCGATATTTTCAATTTTCTTTTGTTTTAATTTATTGATTATATCTGAAACAAAATTCCAAGCAAAGATAATCATTACATCAGGACATTTCTTCTTTAGCATTGAATTACTTAAAATCCTGATACCCGAGGCTGGTAGATATCGATCAACTTTGAGATCATTATCCTCAAATATGTATTTAATTACTTTAGTATCTAATTTTAACATCTTTATCAATAATGTCGCCTTTGTTGGAGCTCCATATCCCGATATGGTTTTACCTTCAGTATGTAATTCTTCTAAATACTTTTTTAGGCTCATTAAATTTTTTTTAATTTGTTTTTCCCAGCTGAAAATTTTTCTAGAGTTAACACTCATAAATTGGTTTTCGTTTGATAAAAATTCTTTAACTTGTTTTGTAACTTTTATTTTATTTTCCTTCTTACATAAAACTCTGATACTTCCGCCTTGTATTTTATTCTTATGAATCGATAAAATAGAAAAACCAATTTTTTTTAGAAATATCACTAATGGTTTTGCATGATGGTAATCAAGATGTTCATGATAAATAGTATCGAAATAGTTATTTTTTATTACTTCAACGAAGTACCCTACTTCAAAACAAAAATATCCATTTATTCTGAGTAGATCATAGATATTTATAAAAACATCTTCAATATTTTCTATATGAGCTAATACATTATGACTAGTAATAAAATCAAATTCTCCATAATTTTTTTTAATCTTGTTTTTTACTTGAAAACTGAAAAAGTCATTAATTGTATTAATCTCGTTACTATTAGCAATCTTTGCTGGTAATTTTGCTGGATCAACTCCTAACAACCTACGGTGACCTTTCTTAAATTTTAATAAGCAAGTACCATCATTTGATCCAATATCTAAGATTTTTGAATTATTATTTAAACTGCATCTTTTTTCAATCCAATTTGAATAATTTTTAAAATGTAAATGAAAGCTAGGAGCAACTCCTGTCAAATAAGAATAATTTGTAGCATATAAAAGGCCCGGATTTACCATTGCTGATAGCTGATAGTGTGAACACTTTTGACACCTAATCAATGATAAGGGAAATTGATCTGCAGACTTCGATAATTTTTTCTTGTATTGTAGATTATTTCCAAGGGGAACTTTTCCAAAATTAATGATCTTATCAAAGCTTCTAAAATTACATAGACGACATTTTGTTACATTTCTGTATTTAGTCACTATGAAAATTTTTCTATCATTGAAAGAACATTGTTAATATTTATAAGTTCTATTCTGACTGTGTCTTTTTCATATGTTTCTTGGTCTCTAGAATTTAAGCTGCTAACAATAAGTGATGTATAGATTGGAAAATATGTTGCATGCAACTCCATTGGTGGGGTGTATATTGTCTCACCCTGCCTCACTTTAAGATATTTGATACTAGATTTATCAATATCTGAAAAAAAATAATCTATTTCACCCTCTAAAACATACATAAAATGCCAATCATTTAGATGATAGTGATTAGATCTAATGGATTTTGGATTACAATTAATAATTGAAACATTTTTTACAGACTCATCAACAATTGATAAAATTTCACCTCTTGGATCCTGACTGCGCATTATATTTTTGTAAAGTGTAGATTTTGTTGGGAGTATCATGTGTTAAAATGCCTATACTGTTTTATTATTTCTTCCATCATATTTATATTTTTAAGGGATATTTTACTATTTTTTTTAAAGTCTCTTTGCCAATTAGATATTTTTTGATTATACATATGATAAAATGCATCTTTATCAGTAAAGGTCTCTTTTGTAAAAAGATTATTATTTTTATACGTATTAATTGTTTTTTTCACCGGCCTTCCGTGAAAGAATGGTTTAAATGTAAATTTCATATTATCACTTTTTGTAATAGATATTTGATTAACATATGGTTTTTTTACTCCAAACTTAATACTAATTAAAAACTTTTTGTTATTAAGTTTACCAAGACATTTAATAAAAAAAAGCTCTTTTGTTTTAATTCCCTTGAAATTTACTTTCATAAGTTTTAACTCAGAGACAGATATATTATATTCATTAATAAATGAAAATGGATAGCAGCCCATATCGTATATAGATGAAGCTGAAATTGATTTACAATCTCTGTATGATCCTCTTGGCAATTCAGGTATTGTAAAAATAATGTCAATCTTCTTAATATTTATTTTATTATTTAAAAATTTTTTAATTTTTTTATTCATAAGGCTAAATTTATACATGAAGCATTCATAAAAAAAATGGCTTCTATTTAATGAAGATGCTCTTTTTAGTTCGCGGGAAGTTAAAAACATCGGCTTTTCTATTAATACATTGAAACCACATTTCAAAATTTTCTGTGCATCTCTAGAGTGATTAAGTGGTTCATTGCATACTATAAATACGGTATTTATTGGACAATTTTTGAGCGCTCTATTCAAGCTATGAAAGTATTTGACTTTGTTAGAATTAACTCTCCGCTTAGTAACAATTCCCCATAAAATATTTTTTGATTTAATTATTGCTGGTATTATCCTATTTTCAGCATGGCGTCCAAGCCCAACAACGCAATAATTTATGAAATTTTTTTTACTCATTTTTTAAAATATAAAATCTACATATAACATAAAAACACAATGTAACCAAAATACATGAAAAAGTTATAGAAGTAAGAAATGCAATTCCACTGTTCATTAAAATAAAATTTAAAAAAATAATAAGTATAGTATTTAATGGCTGGAGTGCTAAATAAAAATAATTACGAAACTTGCTATTAAATTTTTGATATAAATAGTAATAATTTCTACTTAATAAATTTTCCTTTAAGTATAAGCGCAAAACATTTACAAAAATAAAATCAAAAATTGGCAATGAAAGTCCAGCCAATACTATCAATATCTGGAAATTTTCTATTAATAAATTGTAAAAAATACTAAATAAGAGATAAGATGCAAAAATAAAACATCCAGAATCTCCAAAATAAATTGATTTAGGAAATACATTTATTAATGCAAAGCCAATCATTAATGCAATCAAAATAAGAGTAAAGTGCTTAAGACCTAACTCAGTCGAAAAAAAGAATATTATAAGCAAATTTATTAATATCAAGATAGTAATATTTAAATCTAATCCATCATAAAAATTTATAACATTACATAAAACAATTCCGGAAAAACCAAAAAATATTGTTGTTAAATACAAATAATTTTCGAATGTACCTAAGGGCTCCAAGAAAATATATGAAATTCCAAAACCTAAAAAAAATTGTATAAATAGCCTTAACAGTGCAGATAGTCCTATAAGATCGTCAAACCAATAAACAAATGACAAAAAGAATATAAGGTATATTAAATACAAGTTTATATTATCAACATCACCAAAATTTAATAAAAAAAGAAATAAAGCTTGAATCATTATTATAAATCCAAAACCTGTTGGTATAGTTTTTAATAAATGATACTTATTCCATACATATTTATAAAGATTTCCTGAAAGATAAGAAAATAGTATAAAAAAAAAGAAATTTAAAAAACTCATACTTTACTCTCGTAACTCTTTTAATATTTTTTCACACTGATCGGCGACCTTTTCTCGAGTAAAATTATTATTAAAATACTCTCTTGCAGACTTGCCCATTTTTAATCTATCTAATTTATTTATTAAAGTTGCTTGATGGATAGCATCTACCAAGCTTTTTTTATCTTTTTTATCACAAACAATCCCAAGATTATTGTTTTTTATAAAGGATTTTGAAGCTCCATCTGAATAACAGATAATTGGTTTTCCATACATGCAATATGTTTGCAATTTGCTAGGGAGTATTAATGATTGCCTTTTTAAAGTATTTAAACCAAATATAAAAAAATCAGTTATTAACGAAATTTGGTCTAACTCCTCTTTTGCAAGCCAGCCGTGCCATTTTATGCGTTTTGAAACGTATTTATTTTTTAAACTTTCATACTCACTTCCTGTGCCGCATAAATTTAATTCAATATCTAAATTTTTGAATAGTAAAATTGACCCAATAATTTCATTTAAAAATTTACCGGCACCTATTGCACCCATATATGTAATTACTAATGTTTCATTTTTTTTACAGTTATCAATTTCAAGCATTTTTTTGCTATCGAAAACCTCGCGAACCGGGTTAAATAATATTTTATTTTTTTTTGCAGAGGTATTTTGCTTTAAAAAATTATTTAATTCATTAGATTGAGACAGCAAAACGTCAGCTTTGTTCCACATCCATGATTGAAAGAAATTAATTATGTTTTCGGCATATCTTAATTTCTTTTTTTGAGTTGTTTGTATTGCTTCTGGCCAAATATCCTGAACCCATAATAGGTGTTTTGCATTTATTAATTTTGAAAAAATATTTCCATATATCCCTGTATATACTGGAGACCCACAGAAAGAGATAAAATAATTATATTTATTTCGATATAAAATTGAAAAAAAAAATAAAAAAATAAAAGATGAAATAAAAAATGACAAATAGAAAAGAAATATTGAATAAATTTTGTCATTCAATCTTGGAATAATTGGTAATCTAAATATTTTAAGATTCTTTTTTTTCTCAAAATAAGGTCCCGCAATACTAAATCCTCTATAGAATCCATATTTTCTATAATTTGGCAAAGAAGTTATTACAGAAACATTATTACCTCTGTTGGCCAATTCATCTATTAAGGCATTATGGGGGAAAGACTCTGGATCATAATAAGGAGAGAAAAAAATGATTTTATCTTTCATTCTGTTGCTATTTGGATTTATTAACTACTCTTCCATACAGTTCTATTCACATAACTTGTATAGCTGAGGATAGTTCTTATCACTTTTTGTGAAACTTTACCCCCTTCATAGTCAATAACAGAATTTAAATTATTGTCTTGCTTGAGAACAACTTCAATTGCATTTAAAACTGATTTCTCATCGAGATCAGACATTATTGTAACAGCTTCATCCATTGCTTCGGGTCTTTCATGTGCTTGTCTTAGCATAATGGATTTCAAGCCCAATAACGAACTTTCTTCAGAAATGGTACCGCTATCGGAAAGTACACATTTAGCATGTTGCTGTAATTTTATAAAATCAAGAAATCCGAGCGCTTTTATGAATTTAATATCTTTGTTAATTTTTAACCCCTTTAAACGCGATAATCTTTTCTTAGTACGAGGGTGAACTGAAAAAACAATGGTTTTTTTATACTTACTTGCAATCTTGTTTAGTGTATCAATAAGCATTTTCATTCTGTCTGGTCTATCTACATTTTCCTCTCTATGAGCACTTACGAGAAAATATTCGTTATCTTTTAGCTTTAACTTATCTAAAATTTTTGATTTGTTTATTTTGGGTTTATAGAAACCTAAGACTTCCTGCATACACGATCCAATTTTAATTATTGTTTCTGGCTTAATACCTTCTGCAATTAAATATCTTCGGGCATGCTCTGTTAATGGCATGTTAATATCACTTATATGATCAATAATTCTTCTATTAATTTCTTCTGGTACACGATCATCATATGAACGATTACCTGCTTCCATATGAAAAACAGGAACTTGATATCTTTTTGCTACTAACGCTGACATACAACTATTTGTGTCTCCGTAAATCAACATGGCTGTAGGTTTTTCTTTTATAACAACTTTTTCAACAGCTATAAGAGTTCGTCCAATCGTTTCAATTGCAGATTTTCCTGCAGCGTCGAGATAGTAATCAGGTTTCCTAATACTTAAATCATCAAAAAAAACTTTATTAAGTTCTCGATTATAATTCTGTCCTGTATGAACTAAAATATGTTTGGAAAGTAAGTCAATCTCATGGATGACTCTTGATAGCTTGATTAGTTCTGGTCTAGTACCAACAACTGTCATGATTTTATTCATTTAGAGCTCTCTTTATGAATTCTTGTTTAATTAATAAATTTTTTATTTTGTCTGATTTCAACAGTGATGCATTGTGAGAGTTATAGTCTGTTTGGGCAGAGATCGACTCCTCACCTTTAAAAAAATATTTATTATAATTTAAATCTCTGTCATCGGACTCAATTCTATAATATTTTTTAAACTCTTTACTTCTATTCATTTCTTCCCTGGATATCAGAGTTTCATAGAGTTTTTCGCCATGGCGAGTTCCGATTATTTTTGTTTTACTATGACTTTTAAATATTATTTTTAGCGCTTTAGTTAACTCGTCTAAATTAGCTGACGGGGCTTTAGGTACAAATATGTCACCTTGCTTTGAGTTGCTAAATGCATTTATTACTAATTCAACTGAGTCATCAAGTGACATCAAAAATCTTGTCATTTTTAAATCTGTTACTGTAAGAGATTTTCCTGTTTTAATTTGATTAATAAATAATGGGATGACAGAACCTCTTGAGCCCATGACATTGCCGTAACGGGTACAACTAATCAAAGGATCTTTAGGCCTCATTAATCGTGACCTAGCAATTGCAATTTTTTCTGCCATAGCTTTTGATATTCCCATGGCATTTATAGGATAAACTGCTTTATCAGTACTTAAAATGACTACTTTCTCTAAGCTATTTTCGATCGACGCGTTTAAAATATTTTCAGTACCCAAGATATTTGTTTTTACAGCTTCAAGAGGAAAAAATTCACATGAAGGAACTTGTTTCAAAGCAGCGGCATGAAATACATAGTCTACACCCCTTGAAGCTAGAAATAAACTTTCATAGTCTCTTACGTCACCGATGAAGAATTTAATTTTATCATTATTATATTTATTGCGCATGTCGTCTTGTTTTTTTTCATCTCTACTAAATATTCGAATTTCTTTTATTTGTGATTTTATTATTTTCTTTAATACTGCATTACCAAATGAGCCTGTACCACCAGTAATAAGCAAAGTTTTGTTTTTTAAAATTTTCATATTATAAGTTTAATTTTTTAAATTATACATTTCTTCAAGCATATCATCCCATGAAGGAATATCATATTTAAAAACCTTTAATATCTTTTCTCCTTCAAGACTACGGTCACACATAAAGTCTGATGAAGGAATAACATTTACATTTTTTATTTTAAATATTTTTTTTACCTTTTTTAAAAGTGAATATTTATCAATCTTTTCACCAATTAAATGCAGTATTCCTGACAAATTCTTTTGGTTTTCAATTATGTAGATTAGTTTTTTTGCCAATTCTCGAGTTGTTAACCCTGTAAATATTGCATTTGTATAACCAAAAACATCTCCTGACTGACTTAGAAACCACTCAAGTAGACCATGCTTATTATTTAATTCAAACCCGATTGTTGATTTTCTGATTGTTAAAACATTTGACATGTCGATCTCACCCTCAGACTTGGAGACACCATAAGTATCTTCAGCATCTTTGATATCTTTTTCACTATAGTTACCTTTCTTGCCAGAAAAAACACAATCTGAACTAAGGTGTATTAGTCTAATTTTGTTACTACTGCATATTTCGCTCAGTGAATGTGGAAATTTTGAATTAATTTTTTTTGTTAATCCTGTATCTATTTTTACATTTTTTTTTGTAATACCAACTGCATTAACAATTACTTCTGGTTCAGCTTTAATTATTGTCTGTTTTAGTATTTCTATGGCTCTTACATCAATTTTTTCAAAAATATCCTGTTTTCTAAAAATCATATGATGAGAATATTGTTCATAGTTATCTCGTAATGTTACTTTTACTTCATGATTATCTTTCCATGAATTATACAATTGATGGCCTATCATACCATTTCCACCTAAAATCAAAATTTTCAATACGTACACCAAATCATTTTTTTAATTTTCTTTTTTGATTTTCTACAATAATGAATATTAACAAAGATGTTATTATCCAAATTATAATTGAAATCCTGTTTGCAGTGATTATTGGTGCTCCGATAGATGAGAATAATAAGAGTATCCAAATAAAAAATAATAATAAAGCTTCCTTTGAACTCTGAAGAATATGATAAATACAAAAACCTAAGATATATAAAAAAATAATTATATACACGACTAATGCCATTAAACCTCCAATAGATAGGACCTCATAAAAAGCAAAATCTGCAAATTTTGAATGTCCAAAACCATATCCAATAATTGGGCTTTGAATAAAGATATCACTAAGTTTTTGATAGATAATTGAACCTTCATGAAACCTATAAGAAGTAATAATATTAAAAAATTTTGTTAAATCCATTAAAGAAACCTAAAATCTGTTTATTATAAAATATTGATAAATTTTATTCATACTAACCTCACCTGACCACGTTTGAGTTCCAATGAAACCTAAAGTTAATAAAAAAAAGAATACAATAATTATTTTAAAATTTAGAAAAAATTTAGCAGCATTTCCAAGAGAAATTAAATAGATAAGAGATAATATTATACCTAAAAATTGAGAAACTTTTGAACCAGAGACGACGCCACCAATAATGAGTATTGGTAAAATAATTATAAATCTTAACTTGTATGGACTGTTAGATTTATCAAATAAATAAAACCAAATTAACATTCCAATTGAATATGCTACACCGCCATCTATTGGTTGATTAAAAACACCAGCACTTCTTCCAGCGGGTAATGACCTCGATATAACATTTAACCCCTCTTCATCTGGTGGTCCACCGATTAAATTTAGATAACTTCCTAACCCTACATAGAGCATTAAAACTGCTAGAAAAGTATTAACGCACATAAATATTAGAAATAGGTTCATAATTTTTAATGTAAATTCATTAGTATTAAATTTAGATGAAAAAATTTTAACTAAAAAGAAAGTTAAAATAATTATAGCTATTGGTTGAACATAATTTTCAATTTGGGAAGTGTATTGATAATTATTATTTTGAGAAATATTTAAAGAGGCTGAAGAAATTCCAATAAAAAAAATTACAACGAATAAAAAAATAATATTTAAATGATGTAAATGAAATGATATTTTTTTATTAAGATAAACAAAACTAAAAATATATATAAAAATTAATGAATATATAATTATGTGATCAAATCTAATACCAGATCCATATATAGGATATAAACCAGCGAGAGAAAGAAAAAATAAACTTGAATAAAAATAGTTTTTAACCATCTATTATTTATTAATTACCCGTTTATAGACATCTAAGTATTCATTCATTCTTGCTTCCATGGATAAATTATCAATTATATATCGGCGCGCTCTTATGGTTTTATTCTGAGCCTCTACTTTATTATCCAGTATGTAATTTATTTTATTACATAAGTCGCCAACATTATCTAATTTTACTAAATAACCTGCATCTAAGCGTTTTATGTCCTCTCCAGTTCCGGTATGATCTGTCACAATTATTGGGGTTTTACTTAATACGCCTTCCATTGGTGCCCAAGCCCCTTGCTCAAATCTAGAAAGCTGAACAACAATATCGGAGCACTGTAGTATTTCGTTTTTGTCATCACCATCTTTGTATCCTAAGAAAAACACTTTATCTTCAATTTGAAGATCTTTACTCAGCTGTCTCAAATAATTCTCATGACCATCATCTGGTCCTACTAGCATACAATATATATCATCTCTTTCATTAGATAATTTTGCAATACCCCTTAATAAGAAATCGTTTCCTTTACATTCATGCAGTCTTCCGAGAAAGGATATTATCTTTGCGTTTACTTCAATCTTGTGACGTTTTCTAAATTCAGGATCAGGAGTATTTGGCAAATTCAGAAATTCATCAATTCCAAATGGTGGACTAATGACATCAATTTTTTCTTTTGATAATTCAGGAAAATATTCAATATATTCATGCTTGCCTACTTCTGTTTCAGCTATCCAAGCCCTAGCGCCAAGCATCATTTTTTTACCAATCAAAATATCAAATACTTTTTTTCTTAACTTTGAAGAATTCCAATAAGGTACTGAACCGTGAGCGTCAATAATATAGGGCGTGCCAGTTCTTAAACAAAAAAAATATACAAATATGTTTTGTATTGTTCTAAAGGCATGAAAATGTATGACATCGGGCTTCTCCTTTATTAATGATTTGTTAGGTGATTGTACATAATTGATATTAAATATTTTAATTAAATTTTTTGTAATGATAAATTTTGTTTTATTGAGTTTTGAAATAAGATCATTATCTATGTTATCGCTTGTAGAAACAACTATAGGCTGAATTTGTGAATGCTTTTCTTGTGATTTAATTAATTTATACATTAGATCACTGGTTCCCCCAGCTTTTTTAATAGAAAACCAAATAAATGGATGAGCGACAGTTATTTTATTTTTATTTAACATCTTTTTGAATATCAAGTTAGATAATGTTGCCTCTTTCGATAATATCTACTGCAAGGGCTAGCTCGTCATATTATCTAATTTAGTATAATTAATTGTTTTTTCTTCAAAGTCATTAAAGTTTAAGATATCCACGTTATCAAGATAAAGTTTCTTATCTCTAATTCTAAGGGCTTTATAGGATTCAAATTTGTTTTTTAAGGTGGATTTTACTTCATAGTATTGTAGCAATTTTTCAACTAATGTATGACCAATCATTCCGTTTCCACCTAAAATAAGCAATTTCATTTAATTTACCTCTGAAAATTTATAATTTAAAAATTATAATTATAAGCGTCAATTTAATAGTCTTTTAAAACCATAAAATTGCTCTTTAATACTTTCTTTATCTATAATTCCCCTAAATGGAGTATTTGATATGCTGAGATAGAAAACTAACATATCTCTAGATAAATTAGGTTTTGGTATATCACCTCTGTGTAAGCATAAATTGGTGTTTACAATTAATACTTTTCCAGCTTTGCCAACGAATTTAATTATATTACATTTTTTTTCTATAATCCCGTTTGAAACACCTTCTTTATACTTTGAAAAACCATTTTTAATAGTGCCAATAGTTTCATTTTTATTAATTATGTGCATTGGACCATTATTTTCGTCAGTATCATTTAGAAGTACAAAAATTTTTAATGAGTCTACAGTTGATCCATCATTATGCCAAAACTCAGTACTGCCATATGGTTCAAAGTTGTCATCTTTCAGAACATTAACAGTTCTGTATATGTGCGTATTAAGTACTTTAAATCCTGCGTTGTAATAATTTTGTATTATTTGCAACATTTCAGAATTGAATATTGATTTCACTGATTCAAATTTCTGATAAAATCCTACATCGTTAATACTTGAAGCTTCTAGACGACCGTCAGCTGGCATCTTCAATTTTTTTGTATGTGAATTAAATTCATCATTAATTTTTTTGACTATTTCAGTTTTAATTTGTAATTCTGGAAACGTATAACCATTATCTTTCAACTCAAATACTTTAGACTCAATAGTTGAGTCAATTGTTACAGCTGTATAATTTTGAAACTTACGTTTTTGTTTAATTATTAAATTACCAACAAAATTTGCAACAAAACCAGAGTCATTGCCATATATTTTATGACCAGCAAATATATTTATAGGGCTACGCAAGTAAAATAACTTTATTAATTTATTTTTAATTTTTATAAAAGTTTTAATCACGTTTTGTTTAATTTTAATTCTCCATTATTTAAATTCAAGATTTTATCACATTTATACAAGATATCCTGTTTATGAGAAATTAAAATTATAGTTTTATAACCTTTAAATTTATAAATATCATTCATTACTGATTTTTCCGTTTCTTCATCAAGAGAAGAAGTTGCTTCATCGAAGATGAATATTTCTTTCTGATGATAAAGTGCTCTAGCTAGAATAATTCTTTGTCTTTGACCACCTGATAATCTTATTCCATCATCACCTACGTTTGTATCTAGTCCATGCTCTAATTGATTTATTGTTTCTTCTAATTGACTTGTATTTATAGCTATTTTTAAATTTTGGTAATTTATATTTTTATCATTCGATTCCAATGTAATATTTTGTTTTATAGTTTCATCTAAAAGAAAAATACTTTGTGGTATATAAGCTATCTTTTCTTGCCACGCCGAAATTTGTTCCCAGAGTGGTTTTGAATTAAGAAATAAATGATTTTCTTGGTTAGTTGGTTTTAATAATCCAAGTATGATGTCAACCAAAGTTGTTTTGCCAGATCCAGACCTACCAATAATTCCTAAAAATTCACCTTTGTCCAATTCTAGGTTTATATTTTTCAAGACTCCTTGCGACGAGGATGGGTATTTGTAATTAAGTCCGTGTATTTTAAGTTTTTTAAATATGAAATTGTCAGTATTCATTTTTGTTTCGACATTAAGTTTAATATTTTTAATTTCCTGTAGATCTTTACTTAATTCATTCAAATGGTGGCGAGAAAATCTTATAAGTGATATTGCAGTCATCGATTGATATCCTGATGGCAAAAGTCTTATGGCCCCAACTCCAAATACTCCCAACATAGCAATTGATTCTGCAATGTTTTGATTCGAGTAGATTAAGTATATTGCTAGAACTACAATAAAAGTGACTATAACTGATTCAAGTAGATACCTTGGTATTTGTTGAAGAGCTTGTGACAAACTTCCATAATAAGCATAAGTGTCAGAAGCTTTTTCAACCTTTTCATTAAAATATGACTCTTTATTTAAAATTCTTACTTCCTTTAAGCTTCCAACAGCTTCTTTTGTGCTCCTTAAAACATTATCTATTGCATCCGCAGTCTTCCTACCTGCTTTTTGGTAGATATTTTTAAGTGATAGGTCATATGAAATAAATAAAAATAGAAAAATAGAGACAAGTATTAGGAGAGCGTAGATATTTGAATAGGCAAGAAAGGAAAGTATAACTACAAATATGATTGTTTCAGAAATTAGCTTTAATGATGCCATTAAAGTTTGTTCAGAATATTGGCGGACATGATTTGAGATCATATTAAAAAATGATGAGGTATTTCTTTGAATTAGATTGGTATACGGCATTAATTGGTAACTTTTTACTAATGTCTTTATTAAATAAGCTTGATGGTCCAGGCTAAAACTTACAATTTTTCTGTGTATGAGAAAACCAATAATTGCTTTTAAGTAATAGATTAATACCAAAAGAGTGCCTAGAATAATAACTCTACTTAAGTGACTCAAACTTAAGAAACTATCTGGAATAAAAGAATAATTAAATTGTGTATGAAAATTTTCAGGAGAAATAATAGAATAAATTAGCGGTGCAACTAAAGAAAGTCCAAATAGATCTAATAAAGAAGCTAAAAGAAAAAAAATAAAAATTAAAGGTATTTGTTTTTTTTTATTACCTAATACCAGTAAATAACTTTTTATATAATTTTTCATTTATATAAGGCTTCACTTATTTTTGAAGCAATTACTAAATGCTCAGTTCTTAACAAAGGAATATCTTTTAGTATAGGATACGCAAATCCCACTTTTTTATTAAAGAAGACATCATCAAATTTTTCTAGTTGAAGACCTGTTGCAGGGCACTGCCAAGAATTAACAAGATTTTTGCTTTGTTTATTATCTTTTTTTTCTATAACGATAATGCCACTTTGATTTAGGGGATTGGAAAATATTGGCAATAGTTCGTATCTTAAGATATTCACATTAAATTTTTCAATTGTAGATTTTAAATTTTGAACATAACCGTGGTTTTTCATTCGATCTTTTTGTTTGTCGCTCGCTAATTCGTATATGGGTTCTATGAGTATCACTTTTTCATTGGCAACCCGAAGAAGTTCTTTGATTGCTTTCTCTTCCTTGCCTCCATTTGGCTCCAGACTGTGAGAAGAATAAACAATATTCACACTATTATCTTTTAGTGGGATAGAAAATAAATCACCTACAAATAAATTTTTCTGAAAAGCATCACCAAGCAATTTTTTTCCCTCATATATTCTAGACCAACTTATATCAAAGCCTAAAATATCCTGGGTAGGATTATTTATATATTTTAACATTGATGACATACTAGTACATTCACCACATCCCACTTCAAGTATTGATGAGTCTTGAGAGGAATAATTTTTTAAGATTTCAGCTAATTGTTGGCCGTATTCATCATAAAAGGTGCTTAAATTACTATTTTTATTTTTGTTGTAACTACCTGCTTGTAAATCGTAAGAAAGAAGTATTGGCAGTAAATTGTTTTCACCTTCATTAGCCAATTTATCTGCTGCGTAAGACATAATATTTTCTCCTTGATCATACATCTTGGAAATTTTTAAAATAATTTCTTTTAATTCCTTATCAAACATAATTAATTTTGAGATTTATTTTTTTTAAAAAGTCTAAAAATAGCGAAAATACTATGGTAATCGATGATCTACTCATTTTTCTTTTTTAAAAACCCGAGCTACCTGTGCAATTTTTAAATCGTCGTAAGTGTCAATATCAATTGCTGAGACCCAATCTAGTGGGTACGCGTGATGGTTTGGACCATAAAACGTTTTGTGCTCAATCAGCTTTGATGACTTTGAAATCCAAAGGGCTCCTGATGGGCAGTAAGCTTCTTCAAGATCTTGTGAACGTATATTTAAAAAATTTGGAAAATTATATTTTGGTTTTCCATTATTATCTATAGTGAATGACCACCATGGCAACAACATGTTCATTTTAGTACAGCTAATAAGAGATTCTAAATTTTTCTCATTAAAATAATTAAATGCATCTTGTATATTAGTTTCATTTCTATTTGGACAATTAGCCATTAGTTGAACGACAATCTCATAATTTTCACTCCAATGTTGTTCAGCTTGTTTAAGAGCAGCTATTGTGACTTCGCTAATGGGAGTAAAATCATCTGCCAAACCCTCTCTTAAAAACGGCACTTTTATTCCAATTAAAGAAGCAATATTGGCAATTTTTTTTGAGTCAGTTGAAATTACAATTCGATCAAAAATATTACTATCTAAAGCAGCCTTGATAGTCCAATAAATCATTGGTTTACCATCGAAGTCAATGATATTTTTGTTTTTAATTCTCTTTGAATTTTCTCTTGCAGGGATAATACAAATTACCTTATTTACCATATTGTCCATCCACCATCGACGATAATATTCTGGCCGTTAATACTCAATGAGTCTTCTGAAGTTAAAAATTTTATAACACCAAATACTTCGTCTTTTGATAACATTTTTTTTTGCGGGCTAAGACTTGAGTATTTTTTTTGAAATAACTTACTTTGCTTATTTTTAACACCTCCAAAAGAAACGGAATTAACACGAATTTTTTTTTCAGCTAATCTTACTGCTAATTCTTTAGTAATATGTATTAATGCGGCCTTTACAGTGCCATAATTAATAGGAGACTCTTTTAAAGAGTTTTTATAAATGTTAGGATTTGGAGCAACAACTCCATAGATTGAAGCAATATTAATAATATTTTTTAATTTGCCTTTATTCAACAATGCTAACTTAATACTTAATTCATATGGAATTATTAAATTAATTGTAAATTCATTTATCCATTTACTTCTATCTAATAAATAGCCTGACTCTAAAATTAAATTTTTTTTGTCCCTGGCATTATTTACTAAAGTTTCTGGATATAGTTTTAAATTTTTAATTGCAGTAATAATTTTTGTAACTGCTAAATTGTCATACAAATCTACATGGATATCATGAATTTTTTTACATCCGTTTTTTTTTGCAAACTGTATTAATTCTTTTGATTTTTCTTTGTCTCTGCTTGTAAATAAAATATTAAATCCTAATCTTGAATATCCTTTTATAAACTCATAACCTAAATCACCTGTTGCTCCAGTTATCAAAACTGTCTTTTTTTTTGTATCATTATTTTTATGTTTCATTTAAATTATATATACATCATTTAGTATCCAGTTTCGATTAATTTAACATATAAATATAATTCGTTTTCAGAATAAATATTAGAATTGTTTCGAATCCCATGAATAAATTCAATAATACATCTTTTAAAAGCATAATAAGTATCCTTAAAAATGATTTTTTCTGACTTATTAGATCCTATAATTTCTAGTGATAATTCACTTTCAATTTCACCAGTCGTGATAAATTTTACAGACTCAATGCTGTCCCATTTTACGTTTAATATTTTTCCATTTTGTCCATAATTATCATTGCTAACTATCTCAAAGTTATTATTTAACTTAAAAACATTTATGACTGGCTCAATGATATGAATTGAATAATGAGCCCAGTCTTTTGGTGCTTTAGCAATTAATTCTTTTATTTTGCCAAATTCATTAATGTAATGTTTATCAAAATTAAATTCCTTGGCAAATCTAAGAGCAGAGTGCGAAAATATTTGTCCTTTATAAAGTTGTTTTGTAAGAATATTGTCTAGATTAGAAGTATTAACTGCTATTGGCTTATCAATATAAATGGGTATTCCTGCTTCAATAAAGGGAAGGCTATGATAAAGGTGATTTTCAAAATCATCTCTTGCTAATAAGACTGCGTCTACAGCACCTATCATATCATGGAAGCTATTAACAATGTTAGGTATGTAAGCAAATTCAGACACCATTTCAGAATAGTCCCTACTTTGTGTCCAAATATGAGTAACATTCACCCCATCTATTACGTCATCAAAATTCTGACGATCACCTAGATACTTTCTTATAATTGGAAATGGGCATTTATTTAATTTTTTTTT
>CENP01019272.1_pt1 | contig 28509 bp, 24 predicted proteins | sample 361281 | NCBI WGS metagenome assembly CENP01 (sample SAMEA2591122, study PRJEB7988) | marine metagenome | biome: marine biome (ENVO:00000447); feature: deep chlorophyll maximum layer (ENVO:xxxxxxxx); material: saline water (ENVO:00002010), including plankton (ENVO:xxxxxxxx) | depth 70 m | reverse complement strand
CATTTTTCTATCGCTATGGCTATAATAAACCCTCCCATAATTAGAAAAACAAACTTATGTCCATATGAACTTGTGGCAAGTGCCAGATCCATACCACCAGTAAGAGGAAAGAGAACGATAGGTAAAAGCGCGGTAACAGCAATCGGAAGCGCCTCGGTAATCCACCACAAGGCGATCCAAATAGTCGATGCTAGTACAGCATTTGATTCGTCACTTAATCCAGGCGGGTTAAAAAAGAAAAGGGTCAAAAGAAATAAAACAGGACCTGCATAAAGGCCAATATTTTTTGTGGTCATAAGGTCTGCTCAGTTACTAAAAATATCCTTTTTTCCAAAATGGTGATTTTTTTCAAATGAACAAAAAATATCTCAAATGTTTTATGATTCGACTTATCATTAGATATTAACTAATATTTTTATTTACTCTAAATTGGATTTACTTTTGTAATCGTATGGAAAAAGTAAAAACCTTAATTATTGGAAGCGGTCCAGCGGGCTATACTGCCGCAATTTATGCCGCAAGAGCAGATTTAAAACCACTATTATATACAGGAATGGAACCTGGGGGTCAGCTTACAACTACCACAGAAGTAGATAATTTTCCTGGATATCCCGATGGGGTTGATGGCCCGACGATGATGGTGGAGTTGCAAAAACAGGCTGAGCGTTTTGGAACAGAAGTGAGGATTGGACATATAAACAAGATTCAGTTTTCCGATAAAGTAGGTGGAATTCACAAGGCTTATGTAGAAAATGGCACGGAGATTCACGCCCAATCAATAATCATCAGTACTGGTGCAACTGCTAAATATCTCGGCTTGCCAAGTGAACAACGTCTTCGTGGTGGAGGTGTTTCTGCATGTGCTGTTTGCGATGGTTTTTTCTACAAAGGTCAGGAGGTTGCTATCGTAGGTGGTGGAGACACTGCTGCAGAGGAAGCAACTTATTTGGCAAACATCTGTTCAAAGGTAACCATGTTGGTAAGAAAAAATGAAATGCGTGCCTCAAAAGCTATGCAGCACAGGGTGACCAATACGCCCAATATCGATTTGCGTTATAATCACGAAATTGATGAAGTTTTGGGTGAACAGGTGGTTGAGGGCCTAAGAATTTTCAATAACCAAACAGGTGAAAAAGAAGAAATAGATATCACAGGACTTTTCATCGCTATTGGTCACAAACCGAATACAGAAATTTTTGAAGGTCAACTGGATATGGATGCTGACGGTTATTTGATTACACACGGAAAATCGACTAAGACGAATGTACCAGGAGTTTTCGCCTCAGGAGATGTCCAAGATAAAGAATACCGACAAGCAGTGACAGCAGCAGGAACTGGATGTATGGCAGCACTCGATGCCGAACGTTACTTACAAACACTGTAGGCTAATAATCGTTTTCCAAATTATTCGCTTCAAAATGGGTTAGGCTTTGATCTTGAAAACCGTAATTAATATTAATTGGGTTACAGCAAATCTCACAGTCTTCAACATATGCTGTACTAGTTAGCGAGGTGTCTAAAAGCATAGAAATATCTTCCCAACAGTATGGACATTGAAAAAAGTGCTCGAACATTAGTTTTGATTTAAATTTTCTATTTCCGCCACCAACTGTTCCCAAGTTTCCATGTGATCGACAAGTACTCTTTTCTTTTCTTGGTAGCTGTCAAAAAAGTTCGGTGCGCTGATGGTCTGGTCATAATTTATTTCTAATTCTAAATCAATTGCCTTTATTTCTTGCTCCAAATTAGAAATTTTAGCTTCTAATTTACTGAGCTTGTTTTTTAAAGATTTTTCTTTTTTCTGTAACGCATAGTCAGAAACTTTAATCGGGTTTGAACTTTTATTTTTCTTTTGGGTTTTTTCAAGCTCTTTTAGGGAGTTAAGTTTTTTATTCTCTAAATAAGTGTTTACGTCATCCAAAAAAAGTTTGGTTTTACCATCTTTAAATTCCAACACCTGATTGCACAATCCAGAGAGAAAATCTCTGTCGTGTGATACCAATATTAAAGTGCCTTCAAAATTCATTAAGGCCTCCTTTAAGATGTGCTTTGACTGAATATCCAAATGGTTGGTTGGCTCGTCCATCACGAGGATGTTGAAGGGCTGAAGTAATAGTTTACAAAGTGCTAGACGATTGCGTTCCCCTCCAGAGAGGACACTAACTTTTTTATCAACATCATCACCTCTGAACAAAAAAGCGCCCAGTAAATCTCTTACAGAACTTCGATTCTCATTGGTCGCTGCATCCTGAACTGTGTTTAATACGGTTTTTGAAGCTGCCAGGGTTTCAGATTGGTTTTGTGCAAAATAGCCAATCTTTACATTGTGTCCCAAACGCAACCCTCCATTTCCCTCGATATCACCTACGAGCAACTTAGCAAGGGTAGATTTTCCCTGACCGTTTTGACCAACAAAAGCCAATTTCGTCCCTCTTTCAACATAAAGATCAACATGATTGAGTACTTGCTTTTCACCGTAACTCTTTCCTAAGTTATTGGTTTCAAAAATCATTTTACCGGGTTGAATGGCCACGGGAAATTTTAATTTCATTACCTCAGTTTGCTCAGCATCAACTTCTATACGCTCGACTTTTTCAAGTTTTTTTACAAGTGACTGTGCCATAGTAGCTTTAGATGCTTTTGCCCTAAAGCGTTCAATGAGCTTTTCAGTCTGTTGGATTTGTTTCTCCTGATTTTTCTGCGCTGCCTGCTGTTGGGCTCGCATTTCACCTCTCAAGGACATAAAAGGAGTGTAGGACTTTTTTAAATCAAAATGTCTCCTGTTAACAATCTCAATGGTTCGGTTAGTAACTTGATCTAGAAACATAATGTCGTGAGATACTAAGACTACAGCACCTTTGAATCTCATTAGAAATTGTTCCAGCCATTCTATCGAATCAATATCCAAATGATTAGTTGGCTCATCCAAAAGGATTATATCGTGAGATTTTAATAAAATCTTTGCCAGTTCAATTCTCATTCGCCATCCTCCTGAGAATGTAGCAGTAAGTCGATCAAAGTCATCAGGATTAAATCCCAATCCTGTTAAAATTTTTTCAGTTTGAGCTTTGTATTGATAGCCTCCTGCAAGCTCGAATGTTGTACCAAGATCACTCAACTCCTGAATCAATCCTTGATAAGTATCACTTTCATAGTCGGTTCGGGTATTGAGCAATTCGCTAATTTCGTCTTGGCGAGATTGATTCTTGAGAAGCTCTGGGAAAGCTTGATAGGTCTCTTCTATAACTGTTCTATGATTTTCAACCTCAAGCTCCTGGGGCAAATAGCCTAAAGAGCGGTTTTTTTCAAGTGAAATACTTCCATTTGAAGGATTGTTTTCCGATGATAATAATTTTAAAAGGGTACTTTTACCTGCACCATTTTTACCTATCAGACCAATGCGATCTCCTACGCCAATTCTGAAGGTGAGGCTTTCGAAAAGCACTTCGCCACCAAATGAAACACCGAGGTTTTGGACATCAAGCATTATGTGATTTTATAGATTGCGAAAATAATTATTTTCAAAACGTTTTATATCTGCCTCAACGGGTAATTTTAATTGATTTTCTATGTATTCAAATAACCAATGAGAAAGTAAAGGTGACATGAGAACACCTCTTGTTCCCATTCCATTTAGAATAAAGAGGTTGCTATATCTAGGATGAACGCCCAGAAGTGGCCTTCTATCAATCACGGTAGCTCTAATTTGAGCCATGTGATCAAGAATTTGATAGGGTAAGTTGAGAAATTTATCTAATTTATTAATCAACCATTTTTTTCCTTTTTCGGTAATGCTTGTGGTTTTGTCTTCTCGGTTAAAGGTAGCACCAACCCAAAACTTTTTCTCGCCAATGGGAGATAAAAAAATTGGTCCTTTAAAAATGACATTTTCTTGAAGACGATCACATTTGATGATTAACATTTCACCTTTGGAACCGATCAGGGGCAAGTAATTAAAAAAAGGATTGTTTACACTCTGATAGCCCTCGCAAAAAACTATTTTTTTAGCCTGAATTCCTTTATATTCTATTCCGTCAGTATTTATTTTAAGTTGAGCGTAGTCGATTTTTCCTTCGATAAATTGATTTGGAATTATCTTTTTAACATAAGCAGAAAGCAAGGTTTTATTGTCTACTCTGGCGCTTTTCAATACTTCTCCGAAATTAAAAGGTGCTGAGATTCCTTGAAACTTGTCACGAGGTACCAGTAAATTATTTAGATATTTTTCAAGCGGGGTTTTTGAAGAAGCTACGACCCATTCATTTTGCTCTCTGGTATTATACAAAACACGAAGAATTGGAATGGTATAGATAACTTTTGTTTTAATCAAGTCCTGAATGGATTGGTAATGATCTAATGCATTATTTATGAACTCATCTGATTTCCATACTGGATTAAATCGTTTTAACACGGTAGGGTTAATTATTCCAGCAGCCAAATGGGAAGCACTATGTGTTTTAGGGGCAATAACGACAAATGTTTTTTTTTGTCTTCTGAGCTGCTCAGCATAATTAAAGCCAGCTATACCAAAACCAACGATCAGTGTATTTATCACGGTTTAAAATAAAAAAAGCGTTATCAAAGGATAACGCTTATTAGTATTTAAATCTTTGAATTAGTTGTTCCACATATCTTGTTCAAAATCGCGTATGACCGATTTGATTCTCTCAGATTCTAAGAGCATCCTCAACGCGTCTTCGTAGATGTAATCTTTGACTTCACGATCTTCATAAACGTTTTCTTCCTTATAAATCATGGAACTAAAACGTCTTGAATTTAACATATGATCGTATGTAATCGGCTGCGAAGAATTTTTGGTATTGAAAACTTTACTCTTGTTTAAAGAGGCCCTCGCATCGGGGAACCATATCCAGAAAAGTTCTACTAAATCTTCTTCCTCACCAGCTTGCGTTCTAATAGCAACATCAGGTGCCACTGGACAAATACCAAAAAGACGATATTTTAATTCTCCTAAACGCTTATCAAAATACCAAGTACCTTTAATTTTGTACTGGCGAATTTCAGCAGCAGTAATTCTCCTACGCTCAATAAACTGAGGATCCACAAAACCATCTGCGTTAAACTGATCATATCCAGCATCTGTTGTATCAACAGCAACCAAACGTTCTTGAATCTCCGGGTAAGTAAGCCTCTCCTGAAAATAAGATGATTTATATACCTCTTTAATATTATTGTTACTAAGATTCTTTTTTAATACATCAAATAGTGATCTTCTGTCAGGCCCAAGATTTAGGGTGTCAGTTGGATAGTAAAAAGGAAAATTAACTCGCTCATCCAATTCAACGACTTCCCAAACAGTTTTTGACCAAAGCACATCTCTATCATCTACAAATCCATAAGCCAAGGGAGCTTCATCATTAGCTTCGAGTTGTTGATCGTTTAATGCACCTACCTCTTGTGGCACTCTAGCGTTTAAAAGGTTAGCTTGTCCTTGGGCAGTAAGAACTACTCCTAGGATAAAAATCATTAATAAAAAAAGTTTAAACGCTTTAATCATTTGATTTACATTAATTGACCAGCTCACAAATCACAGGAGAAATTTTCTTGAATTTGTAAGAAGGGTTTTTGGGATTAACTACTTTAATATCAAAAATCTGAATGGACTGACCAGCTCTAGCTCTTCTCAGAGCACTTTTAGCTCGAGCATCCAGCTTATCACCACTTATATTGATGGTGGGTTGTCCAGGAACTTTAAATTTAAAGCTCACTGTTTTTAGGGTAATATCAAAATCAAAGTCCTCAAGTACGGCACCAATTGATGAAATTTCAAGGCTTGATTTTGGGATCGTAATTGATCCAGTTTGTTTTCTAACGGTTCCTTGGGGTGCAGGAATGTCTTTGATTCTGAATTTTGTTGTAGTGGATACACGCTGGCCGTCAGGTAGGCTCCCACTCGCAGAGATACTTATCTCTCTACCTTTTCCAGGGATCATATTGTATTTACTACCTCTAGCCCTTTTCAGTCCAGGAGCAGAGGCATTGACCTTATTGTCCGGTATTCCGGGGATAGAGATGGTCATCGGGTTTTCAACGCCACGATAGACCACATTCATCTTATCAGCTGAAATAACTGCAGAATTAGGTTTTGAAATAACAGCATAGGACTGAACAACAGGTATTTTTGACTCGACGCCTTCGTTGAGGAAAACCAAATCCCCCTTTATTTCATGATCACCAGGATTTCCCGCATTAACTTTAAGTTTAATTCCCCCAGCAATCAAATCATAATCATTTTCAGTTAGTGGCCTGCCATCCAAGGTTAGCTCCACGCGGTTAGGGTTTTGTGCTCCTCCCTTTCTACCTAAAACAACACTACCATCAAAAGTTTCACCTTGATAATAGGCTCCTTTTTCTGTTTTTAATAAACTGATATAGTTGGACTCATTAACGGTTGATGACATTTTTAATTCTTTACCCATCAATGTAATTAACACATCATGTTCCGTTTGACGAATATCGTTCTGCATCATGGTAAACTTCGCCAAAGAGGAAACCAATGGGAACCCTTCATAATTGGCATTGAACCATTTTTGGTCTTGTCCATCAGCGTTGATAATATTATCATTTTCATCTCCAGTAAAGAATCGGGCTTCAACCATTTCTATATAATCAGGATATTGGCTGCCAAAAACTTGAATAACATTCATTTTATAGTTTTTGATCATATCCAAAAATTCGGTTGCAGCAGTATCAGAGCCCTCCTTAAAAAAAACCATGTCTAGTTCTTCTCCTTTATCCATTTGGGCGTATTCTTTTAGTTCAGGGTCTTTCTCTCTTTGTTTTTCAGTGATAGTATTTATGACATCAGAGATCTTGGCATAAAATTCATCAGAGACTTTTTTGATCTCTTTTGCAGTTCTGTCATGACCAATCCATTTACCTTTTTTTTCTTGGGCATTGACTTCTATGTTTTCATAGAGAAGCGAGTTACTATCAGAAACTCTGGTATTAGCATCACTAATTTTGACATACATTTGGCCAAAACCATCCAATACCTCTTTACTTACGTTCAAAGCAAGCATGGTAATGAATACCAAATACATCAAATTGATGAGTTTCTGTCTGGGTGTTTCTTTAGCTCCAGCCATTTCTTCGCTTATTTGTTATTCATTGCGCTAAGCATACCGTCGTAAACTTGGTTGAGCGCAGCTAGATTAGAAGATAATACTTCCATTTGTTGTCTGAGTAATTCTGCATTTTCTCCTACTTGCTGATTGAAAGCAGCACTGTTACCAGCAGAATTGATTTGCTCAGAATAAGCTTGATTCAATTGATTCATCTTGTCGGCAGCAAGCTCAAGTTGCTTACTGTAGCCCTCAGAGGATGAAATAGCATCGGCAGCTGGTGAGAGCGCCTGAGCCGAAGCTTCAAGATTTTTAATACTGTCGGCAAGGTTATTCATCAGATTGACATCTAATTTTGCATCTTTCAGCATCTGATCAATCTTTGCAGAAAGTCCTTCCTCGCCACCAGAGGATGCTGTGCTTACACCTTGACCCTTTACTTTCTTTATATAATCGTCGTGATCTTCTTTTATTTCTCCAGTACTAAATGCAGAAGCTGTAAAAATTAGGGCTTCAGTTCCCAAACCCAGACCGAGAACTAATCCTCCTGTAATAGGGCCGATCTCCAAGTGGAGAATTTTAAACAATGCCCCAATGATCACAACAGCTCCACCTAAACCGAAGAGCATGTGCATTGCAAGTTTACTTTTTAATCTCTTTTTTAGTGCTTTATCATCCATTTTTAATATTTTTTGTTAATACTAAATTTATAAATTTATTTGATCTTAACCTTCGATGTACCCAAATAATCTTGAACAGTTCGAAAACCAATATAACTTCTCGATGTGTCAGCATACTCATAATCTCTTGAACTCACCCTTAAATAATAAGCGACGTCTTTCCATGAACCTCCCCTCACTACTTTTCGGGTTTCACTTCTCAGAGACATATTTGGATTTAGTGATGCTACGTATTCATATGCCCCAGAGTCGTAAGAGGAACTAGTCCATTCGGCAACATTACCAGCCATATTGTAGAGATTAAAATCATTGGGTAAATAAGATTTGGCTTCTACGGTATAAACGGCCTGATCAGCCGCATAGTCACCTCTGAGCGGCTTGAAGTTGGCAAGGAAACAAGCCCTGTCATTAAGCAAATACGGACCTCCCCAAGGATAGGTTCCGGAGGGTATTCCTCCACGAGCGGCAAATTCCCACTCCGCCTCACTTGGTAATCTAAAATTATTTACCAGCGGCTTACCCTTAGACTTTTGGTAACTATTCTTAAAGTGTGTTCTCCAATTACAAAAAGCGACTGCCTGATCCCAGGATATTCCAACGACTGGATAGTCTTGAAATGCTGGGTGAGAGAAATACTCATTGTGCATTGGTTCATTATAAGAATAGATAAAATCTTTTATCCAAACAGTAGTATCAGGATAGATTTCAACTTGTTCTTTTTTTATAAACGGCTTGCGATCAATAAATTTTTCTTTGCTGCGTCTGGACAATGCTACAGCACCTTCGACATCAAACCAAGTGTATTGGTATATAAGTTTAGTGACATCAATTTTCATTTCACCGTTATACCACAATTCAGGGGGTAAATAAAGTGAGTCCAGAACTTCAGCATAGGCTTGATCGGGATAGTCTTCGGTATCCCAGTAAACATCGTTTTCCCAGTTTAGTGGACGTCCAGCGTACAAATCTTCACTAAGATCATAATAGTTCGTACGCATGTATTTTTGAAACTCATTTAGCTCGGAAGTGTCAGCATCTTTGAAGGAAAATTCTCCAATTCCATCTTCATTATCCTCACCTAACTCTAATTCGTCTGCCTTTCTGGCAAGCATAGCCATGGTCACAGAATCTTTTACCCAATAAACAAATTGTCTGTATTCACCATTAGTGATCTCAGTTTCATCCATATAAAAAGATGGAACAGTTACAGTTCTTGCAGCGGCATTATTCAATTGAGCAATATCTTCGTCAGATTTACCCATGATGAAAGCGCCTCCCTCAATGAGGGTCATGCCGTAAGGTTTTTCAGGGAACCACTTCTTTTGTCTTACCCCAATAAGTTCTCCCCTGTTTTTTTTGCCACCGCAACTAAAAATTGTAAGCAATACAAAAACAAAAAGAATCGATCTTTTTATAATCATTGACGAGCTTTTATCCCCTTTAATAAGGTGCAAAACTAAAAATTTTTTCACTATATAATCGTTTCTCAACTAAAAACAATACCTCATCTCGGGACTTAGCAAAAATAGACAAATAATTTTCGTTTAAAATATTAACCTCTTTTTATTGCTTTCCACCACTTATCAGGTATTTTATCGTTGCAAGCATCCATGTAATCTTGATGTGTGCAAGGTAATAACGCAGTTGTTTTGTTTTTATTATTTAAATAGGACTGATTTGTCAATTCCAACCACCAGCGATTGCTTTTTTCACTTTGGTAAAAAATCATCTCCATATCAGATAATGCGACGGTATACTTGGTAAAACCAATACTGGTAATCACAGGATATTCGTCATACCTGAGACTGTATCCTTCAATGAAATACCAAATAATCTGACCCAATAATTGATTGAAGATACTGGTATTTGGCAATTCAAAAACACCAAAAAAGTCCAAACGGTCGCTGATTCCCGCATATCTCGCCAATGCACAAATCGTTCTGGCATCAATACCGTTAGGGTTCCCAGAATCATTATTTGTAGCTTGCCAACGGAGTGATTTCATGTCAAATCCCGCAATATTGGCATCTCTTAAAAAAGGCTCAGCCACCGCAACATCATCCAAAATATTTCCCAGTCGTAAAGCTTCGAAATGAAGTTTATCAATCAAATCAAGTTCCTCCTGAGCAATCAGGTAACTTTGATAACCTAGGTTACTAAAGTTTAATAAAAAATTAGGCTGTTCCATGATAATTCTACTCATATAGGAGCGACCAGAAATCAATTCCTCCTCTTGGGAAAAGTCAAATTGATTGTCAACAGAAACAATATTGACCAATTGTTTTACAGACTGATAAGATTGGTAGATTGGAAAAACTAAATCATGGCTCCCACCTATTACTATGGTTACAATATTTAGCTGACGCAAATGCAAGCAGATTTCGCGCAAGGCAAAATAAGTGTCTTCTGGGGTGGCGCCATTTGGAAGATCCCCTAAATCGCAAATCCTAAAATTCCAATTACCCGGAAAAAGCTTATAAAAAGATTTTCGAAAATCAACCGTATTGTAGGAACCTATTGGAAAAAAGGAATTTCTAATCTCGGAAACTCCTAAAATGGCTATAGCACAGCCTTGCAATTCAGGGAATCCATTTTGTTGAGAATGAATTTCAATATTTTTTCCTAGAGCCTGGTTAGGGTGAAGTACCATTGAAGAAATGGCTTCATCTGCAACGGGAACGAGGGATTCCAGACTCATTTTTTCTTTTTGGTAGTTTTAGGATTTAAATAGTTTAAAGCTACCTCTAAAGTTATTTTAGTGGGGTCAATATCTTTCCCTAATTCAACTTTTTTCTTGCCCTTAATTATGTTCGACCTTCCCCATCTTGCTTTTTCAATTCTTATTTCTTCGGCAGGCCATTCTTGAATCAATTTTTCTTTTTCCTTCTGAATCTTATCTTTAATTAGGGTTTCAATATCTTGATTAGAAAGATTATCAAAGTCGTATTTTTTATTAACATTAATGAACATTCCGCTCCATTTAAGAAATGGACCGAATCTTCCTTTTCCTTTAGTTACAGGCAGATTGTAATATGTATAGATAGGTGCCTCTGCCTTTCTTTTTTCCTGAATTAAAAATTTAGCTCTTTCAAGGTCAACAGTCATGGGGTCCTCGTCATTAGGTAAAGAGACGAACATACTACCAAATTTCACGTAGGGACCATACCTGCCATTATTAACAGTTAATAGTTGATCTTCATAAATCCCAAGATCTTTTGGTAGTTGAAAAAGCTCAAGTGCATCCTCCAATTCAAGGGTTTCCAATTGTTGACCAGGAGCTAAACTAACAAATACGGGCTTTTCATCGTCTTCGGCTTCCCCAATTTGAGCTATAGGGCCAAACCTTCCCAGTCTCACTTTAACTACTCTTCCTGATTTGGGGTCATTACCTAAAATTCTTTCACCAGACTCTCGCGTTGCATTTTCTTTAACATGATTAACGGTCTTATGAAAATTATTGTAGAAGCCCTTAATCATTTTTATCCAGTCCTCAGATCCCTCTGCTATAAGATCAAAACTTTCTTCAACTTTAGCGGTAAAACTATAATCCAGAATGTTTTCGAAATTGGAAACTAAAAAATCATTAACAATAGAACCGATATCGGTGGGTATAAGTTTCCCTTTATTAGCACCTACTTTTTCATTGAGTACTTTAGAGTCAATTTGATTATTTGAGAGTTGAATTTGAACAAATTTTCTTGATTCACCCTCCGAAGTTCCTTTTTCAATATACTTTCGATTTTGAATGGTAGATATCGTTGGTGCGTAAGTGGAGGGACGACCTATACCTAATTCTTCTAGCTTTTTTACCAGAGAAGCCTCACTATAACGATAAGGAGGTCGGCTAAATCTTTGATTGGCAACCATAGACTTAAGACTTAATACCTCTCCTTCCTCGACCTTAGGAAGCAAGTCATTTTGTTCATCACTTTCATTATCAACACCTTCGAGATAGACCTTTAAAAAACCATCAAAGGTGATAACTTCACCTTTGGCTACAAATAAATCTTGATGGGTAGTCGCAGAAATTTTAAACTGCGTTCGTTCTAATTTTGCATCGCTCATTTGAGAGGCAATGGATCTTTTCCAAATTAATTCATATAATCGGGACTGATCGTAATCAATATTATCGGCTTTGCTTCTACTAAAGTCAGTTGGTCTAATGGCCTCATGAGCTTCTTGCGCTCCTTTGTTTTTGTTCCTGTATTGTCGGGGCTTGACATATTTTTGACCGTAGAGATTTTCAATTTGCTTAAGAGCACCCTGCTGCGCTTCTTTTGATAGGTTAACACTATCCGTTCTCATATAAGTTATCAAACCAGCTTCATAAAGTCGTTGGGCAAGATTCATTGTTTTACTAACTGAGAAAAACAACTTTCTAGAGGCCTCCTGCTGAAGGGTTGATGTAGTAAATGGGGCTGTAGGACTTTTGGTCGCTGGTTTCTTTTCAATGCTCTTAACCTTAAAATCAGCAGCAACATTTTTTTCTAAAAATTCTTGGGTTGCTTCCTGAGAATCAAAATTTTTAGGTAAAACAGCATTTATGGGTTTGTTGTTTTGAGTTATAAATAAAGCTTGCGTTTTAAATGCTTGCTCTGGAACAAAAGCATTTATCTCTCTTTCTCTCTCAACAATTAATCTAACGGAAACAGATTGCACTCTTCCTGCCGACAAGCCACCTTTAACTTTTCGCCATAAAACTGGAGATAATTCATATCCCACTAATCGATCAAGGACTCTTCTGGCCTGTTGCGCATTGACCAAGTCATAATTTATATTTCTTGGATTTTCAATGGCGTCCAGTATGGCTGTCTTCGTTATTTCATTAAAAACTATTCTTTTTGTATTGTCCGCATTTAATTCTAGCGTTTTGGAAAGGTGCCAAGCAATGGCCTCTCCCTCTCGATCTTCATCGCTAGCCAACCAGACTGTTTTCATTTTTTTCGCAAGAGACCTTAATTCCTTAACCACCTTCTTTTTATCTGTGGATACGATATACTTTGGCGAAAAATCACCATCAACGTCAACGCCCAATTCATTGGAAGGAAGGTCAGCGATGTGACCAAAACTTGATGCAACTTTGAAGTCTTGTCCCAAAAACTTCTCTATGGTTTTGGCTTTCGCCGGGGACTCAACGATTACTAAATTACTTGCCATAGATAGATTTTTGTTCAAAGCAAAATTATGTAGTTTTTTTTTAACACCCATTATGATTAAGCTATCTAAATCTATAAAAATTGAAAAGTTGTTAAATTTTAAATTTTGTAGTTAAAAAAAATTAAGTGCTACAAAGCACTTGTTTAATTGATTAATTTATTAGATTTTTGAGGGCGCCTTAAATCGATTAGAACTATAAATTAATTAGATTGGGTTGATGAAAATTGAACAAATTTATACTGGATGTCTTTCTCAGGGTGCCTATTATGTTGAAAGTGATGGGGAAGTCGCCATAATTGACCCTCTCAGAGAGATCAACCACTATTTGAAGCTTGCAAAGAAGAATGATGCAAAAATTAAATTCATATTCGAAACCCACATTCACGCGGATTTTGTAAGTGGTCATTTAACCCTATCTAAAGCGACAGGAGCTCCTGTGATTTTCGGTCCTAACGCAAAAACTTCATATCCAGTCACCATCGCAAAAAATCGCGAAACGTTTAAACTTGGGAAGTTAACATTTGTAGTTCTCCATACGCCAGGACACACCCTGGAGAGTACCACTTATCTTCTCAAGGATGATAAAGGAAAAGACCATGCAATTTTTACTGGCGACACACTTTTTTTGGGAGATGTTGGCCGTCCTGACCTTGCACAAAAAGAAAATGGAATGACACAGGAGCAGATGGCTGGACTATTATATGAAAGTCTTCGAACTCAAATCATGCCACTTGAAGATGATGTTATCATTTATCCTGCCCATGGAGCTGGATCAGCCTGTGGGAAAAAAATTAGTTCGGAAACATCTGGTACTCTGGGAAGTCAAAAGTTGAAAAATTACGCGCTGAATCAAGAACTTTCTAAGGCAGACTTTATCAAAGAACTGACCAGTGGACTTGAAGCTCCACCTCCCTATTTTCCGATGAATGTAAAAATGAATCAAGAGGGCTACAAAGACATAGACGAAGTTTTGAAAACAGGATACAAAGCCCTTAATCCCGAGGAATTTGAAAAAATCGCCAACCAGTCTGGCGCTTTGATTTTGGATGTAAGAAATCAAATTCAATTTGCTCAGGAACATATCCCACAATCAATATTCATTGGAATTGATGGAGGATTTGCCCCTTGGGTTGGCGCGATGATTGGCGACATAAAACATCCTATTTTACTTATCACCCCTCAAGGCAGGGAGGAGGAAACGATTACGCGATTATCAAGAGTCGGATTTGATAATACCCTAGGCTTTCTTGATGGAGGACTAGCGTCTTGGAAAGCTGCTGGTAAGGAAACTGATTCCATTCCTCTAATAGAAGCCTCTAAACTTAGTGACAGGATAAGTTTAAAGACAAAAATTATCGATGTAAGAAAAATATCAGAATTTAATGATGGACATCTTAAAAATGCACTAAATATTCCCTTGGATCAACTCAATGAAAAATTGGATGAGATTCCTGCTAAAGATGACTTTTTCATTCATTGTGCTGGTGGGTATAGGAGCATGATTGCTAATTCGATTCTCAAAAGTAGAGGAATACATTCAATGATTGATATTGCAGGTGGTTTTTCAGCGATCAAATCATCTGGAATTCCAATTGAAGTTTGACTGAAATTTTTTTTGGGAATTTTTAAGAATAAATATTTAAAAACAAAATGAACTTGAAACGACAGCTACACAAAATATATTTTATTTTTTTATGCCTTCCACTACTAGGCTCTAATTCAGAAAGTAAAAATCCACCTAAATACAATGTTTTATTTATAGTATCAGACGATCTAAATTGTGATTTGGGAGCCTATGGACACCAGCAAGTGATTTCTCCCAACATAGACAAACTGGCTCAAAGAGGTGTCTTGTTTGGAAATGCTCACAATCAATATCCTTGGTGTGCGCCATCAAGAGCTTCATTTATGACGGGTTTGTATCCTGATCAAACGAAAATTAAAAAATTAAGATTATCCATAAGACAGACGATACCTCGAGTGGTTACTTTGGGACAAAGGCTTAGAGAAGAAAATTATCATTCTGTCAGAATAGGGAAAATATACCACTACCACAATCCCAGGGACATTGGAACAGCTGGAAATGACGATAACTATACATGGGATCAAACTGTAAATCCGTATGGAAGGGACAAGATTGAGGAATATAAAATTAATACACTAACACCCAGATCTTATGGAGGTACATTAAGCTGGCTAGCCGCTGACGGAACTGATGAAGAACAAACCGATGGTATTGGTGCTACAGAGACTATCGAGTTTCTGGATAAATTTGCCAAAAGCGGCGAGAATTTTTTTCTAGCATTTGGCCTGTACCGTCCTCATACTCCTTATGTAGCTCCTAAGAAGTATTTTGACCTCTATGAAACTGATGACATGGAGATCCCCAAAAGTTCGAATGAATATTTGAAGACAATACCTCAAGCGGCCGCAAGAAGCGTCAGAGAAAAAAGAGATCAAAGAAACTTAGAGGAGAACCTCGCCAAAACGATTAAGGAGGCTTATTATGCTACTACTAGTTTTGTTGACGCTCAAGTAGGACGCGTATTAGACAAATTAGAGGAAACTGGATTGGATAAAAATACGATTGTAGTGTTTACCTCAGATCACGGGTATCATCTTGGAGAACATGGTCACTGGCAAAAACGAACACTTTTTAATAATGCCACAAGAGTTCCACTAATCGTGGCTGGACCTGGAATCAATAAAAATGAAAAAATAATGACTGCTCCTGTGGAGTTGGTTGATATATATCCAACGATAATGGAGCTTTTAGGCGTGAATACCCCTGAATTTGTCTCAGGAAAAAGCTTTGCGCCACTCTTAAAAGATTCTACCGCCAGAGTTAGAGAAAGTGCGCTTACAGAACTGGGTGTTTCTGTTGGTTACGAAGGCAGAGTTTCTGGATATTCCATTAAAACCGAACGCTATAGATTTACCCAATGGGGCGCTAACGGATTGTTAGGGTTTGAATTATACGATCATAAATTTGATAAAGAAGAATTGAATAACTTGGCTGAGGATGAATCTTATAAATTTATTAAAGACTCACTGTATGTGGTCTTGTCGGAACGAATTACGGAAGCAAGAAAACCTCCTGTAGGGCTTGAAATAGTCGCCTCTGATCCAAAGGAGTTAAAAGAACCCAAAACCATTCACTCACAACCTAAATAACTTAGATGCTCTCTAAATTTGGCGAAAAATTTACTGATTTATTCAAAAGGTATATGCCAGATTCTTTTGTGTTTGCCTTATTGCTAACATTAATTACCGGCATCGGTGCTATACTTTTTTTAGAGGCAACCCCCTTAAAAGTAATTTCCTCTTGGTATGAGGGTTTTTGGGGACTTTTGGAATTTGGTATGCAATTGATTTTAATATTGGTTACTGGATACAGCATTGCCCTAGCCCCCCAAATAGATAAAAGTATAGAAAAATTAAGCGCTTTTATTAAAACTCCTACTCAGGTGTATTTTATCGTAATGCTCTTAGGAGTATTGCTATCCACTATATCATGGGGATTGATTGTTGTTGTAGCTGTTTTGGCACGCCAGTTGGCTCTTAAAGTTAAAGGTATCAATTATCCTTTTTTAATTGCTTGTGTTTATTTTGCAAATAACGTATGGGTAACTGGTCTGGCAAGCTCTATTCCCCTAGCACTAAATACTGAAAACAACTTTATCATTGAAGCGGGGATTCTTGATCAGATTATTCCTACAAGCTATACTTTAGGCTCAACATTAAACTTTTCAATTTTAGCACTATATATAATTTTTGCACCGCTACTAGTGCTATTGTTAATTCCAAAAAAAAATAAAAAACAGGAGTTAAAGGATTTTATTGTTGATCAGGCTGCAATTCCGTCTCAAAGTATAGAAGAGGAAGCTGCCTCGACAATCACTGAAAAAAAGTCTTTCTCTGACCGACTTAATCACAGTAGATTATTGCAATTTTTAATTTACGCGATGGGGTCGAGTTTTATTGTCTACTATTTTGCTACCAATGGTTTCGATATTAACTTGAATATCGTGATTTTTATTTTTATCATCCTAGGACTGATCCTACATCAGAATCCTAAGCGTTATGGCGTTTCAATGAAAAGAGCGAGTAGCAATGTTTCAGGAATTATTTATCAATTTCCATTTTATGCTGGAATTATGGGTATTATGACTCATACGGGATTGGGAGGTTCTTTTGCAAAATGGATTGCCGAAAATGCATCAATTGAAGTCTTTCCCTATGTAAGCTATTTGATCGGCGGGATAGTGAATTTTGCGATTCCCTCAGGGGGTGGAGAATTTGCAGTAATAGGTCCCAGTTTGTTAGAAGCTGCAAAACAAATTGCAACAGGATTACCAAATGAACAAGTAATTGAACTTATCTCTAAAACTTCCCTTGCGATTGCTTATGGAGAAAGCTTAACCAATCTTTTGCAACCCTTTTATCTTTTAATTGTATTACCAGTCATGGGAGCGGGAACTAGAATTGAAGCTCGGGATGTGATGGGATATCTGGTCATACCCTTTCTATTTTTCTTTGTGATGGAATCAATACTAATAATTTTCCTTTCATAATAAAAAATTAAATATTCGCCTAAAACATGACAAAAAGGCAGCTTTAATTATATTTGCAAAAAATAAAAAGTAGATAATACAATGGCAAAACCCTTGGTTAAAGATCCTTATAAGTATAATGGTGAAGCATTGGCGAAAATTAATACACCTGATACACTCCAAGGTTTTTCAGAAATTGAAAAAAATAAACCTACTCAAAATCTACAATTCTATATTGAATCATATGGCTGTCAGATGAATTTTTCAGACAGTGAGATTGTCGCATCGATTTTGGATAAACAAGGTTATCAACCAACTACTTCCATGGAATTGGCAGACTTAGTTTTAGTTAATACTTGTTCGATTCGGGAAAAAGCGGAGCAAACCGTAAGAAAAAGATTGGAGTTATTTAATGGTCTCAAGCAAAAAAATAAAAATCTAAAAATTGGCGTTTTGGGCTGTATGGCAGAACGATTAAAGCACAAGTTTTTAGAGGAAGAAAAAATGGTAGACTTGGTAGTTGGGCCAGACGCCTATAAAGACATCCCTAATCTTTTGAGGGAGGCAGAGGCTGAACGCGAGGCAGTAAATGTTATACTTTCCAAGGAGGAAACCTATGGTGATATTTCACCTGTTAGACTTGCGTCCAATGGTGTAAGTGCCTTCGTTACCATAACTAGAGGCTGTGATAACATGTGTACATTTTGTGTTGTTCCTTTTACTAGAGGAAGGGAACGGAGTCGAGATCCTAAAAGCATCCTTGAAGAAGTAAATGATCTAGTCAACAAAGGTTACAAAGAAATTACCCTACTGGGGCAAAACGTAGATAGTTACTTGTGGTATGGAGGAGGTTTGAAAAAAGATTTTGTCAATGCAAGCACTTTACAACAAAAAACAGCAGTGAATTTTTCAAAACTGTTAGATTTAGTAGCAACTGAACAACCTGGTATGAGAATACGGTTTTCCACTTCTAACCCTCAAGATATGTCACTAGACGTTATCCACACCATGGCAAAACACAATAATATTTGTAAATACATACACCTGCCAGTTCAATCTGGCAGTAATGCCATTCTAAAGAAAATGAATCGCCAGCATACTCGTGAGGAATATTTTGAATTGATTGATAATATCAAAAAAATTATCCCTGATTGTGGTATTTCTCACGATATGATTGCAGGTTTCCCAACTGAAACAGAAGAAGATCATCAAGATACCCTCAACCTTATGGATTATGTCAAATATGATTTCGGGTTCATGTTTGCTTATTCGGAACGTCCGGGGACGATGGCAGCTAGAAAAATTGAAGACGATATTCCGGAGGCGACCAAGAAAAAAAGGTTAAAGGAAATCATTGACCTTCAACGAATACATAGCGATTACAGAACTAATCAATTTTTAGGGCAAACAGTATGTGTATTAATTGAAAAGAGTTCTAAAAGATCAAACGATCATTGGAGCGGGAGAACAACTCAAAATACTGTCGTGGTTTTCCCAAAAGAAAATTATAAGGTAGGAGAATTTGTAGATGTCACCATTGAGGATAGCACCTCAGCGACCTTAATCGGCTCTGCTATTGGTCACTCAGCAGGTATTTAGATCATGGAATCAGCACAAAACATAAAACAACGATTTGGAATCATTGGTAATCATCCCGGGCTAAATAGGGCTTTGGAAAAAGCATTACGTGTTGCATCTACAGAAATAACCGTTCTAGTTACTGGTGAAAGCGGTGTTGGAAAAGAGAATATTCCAAAAATTATTCATCAATTTTCACCAAGAAAACACTCAAAATATATTGCCGTAAACTGTGGAGCAATTCCCGAGGGAACAATTGATAGTGAACTTTTTGGACACGAAAAAGGTGCATTTACTGGGGCAACAACTACCCGAAGTGGATATTTTGAAGTTGCCGATGGTGGAACAATCTTTTTGGATGAAGTTGGGGAGTTACCATTGCCAACACAAGTTAGGCTGTTAAGAGTACTTGAAAACGGAGAATTTATTAAAGTCGGTTCATCAAAAGTTCAAAAAACAGATGTTAGAATCGTTGCAGCTACTAATGTCAAAATGAATGAAGCGATAAAAAAAGGAAAATTTAGAGAAGATCTATACTACCGATTAAGTACTGTTGAAATTCATCTTCCTCCCTTAAGAGCTAGAAAAGAAGATATTCCATTGCTATTTAGAAAGTTTGCGGCTGATTTTGCTCAAAAATATAAAATGCCCACTTTAAGATTAGACGACAATGCCCAACAACTATTGGTGCAATATCGCTGGAATGGTAATATTAGGCAATTGCGGAATGTTGCCGAACAAGTATCGGTATTAGAAAAAGAAAGACTCCTCACTCCCAATATGCTCAGAAATTATCTACCGGATATGGGGTCTCAATTACCTGCGATAGTGGATTCTACGCAAAAGGATACGGATTTCTCTTCTGAAAGAGAAATCTTATACAAAGTCCTCTTTGATATGAAAAACGACCTCAATGACCTGAAGAAGCTCACACACGAGTTAATGGAAAATGAAAATGTCTCAAACGTTCAGAAAAACAATCCCGAATTAATTAAAAAAATATACGGTGAGGAAAATGATGAGAACAAGGCCGTAGCTTTTATTGCACCCTCCGATAAAAATAGTGCGATTAGTTATCCTGAAACTCAGAATGTAAATCAATACGATTATGCGGAGACTATTGTCGAGGAAGAACCACTCTCCTTACTTGAGAAGGAAATCGAAATGATAAAATTAGCCCTCAAAAGAAGCAATGGTAAAAGAAAAGCTGCCGCTGAGGAATTGGGAATTTCAGAGAGAACACTTTACAGAAAAATCAAACAATTTGACTTACAAGACAACGAGGATGAATAGAATAGTCATTGGGTTTTTATTTTTTAGCACTATGAGTTTATTGGGTTGCGGTATCTACTCATTTACTGGAGCCTCAATCCCAGCAGGAGCTAACTCATTTCAGGTAAATTATTTTGAAAATCAAGCTGGTAGTAGACCAGGATCAACAGTAGAACCGGGGCTAGATCAAGATTTCACCCTTGCGCTGCAGGATATAATTCTTGGGCAAACCAATTTGAGCTTGGTTAAATCTGGAGGTGATTTGGTTTATGAGGGAGAAATTACACAATATAGCATCACCCCAATGACTTCTACTGCCAACCTAACAGCAGCCCAAAACCGACTCACGATGACAGTCAATCTTCGTTATTCAAATGCTAATAATGAAGATGATGACTTTGAAAAAAAGTTTTCATTCTTCTACGACTTTCCTGCCGAAGCTCAGCTATATGATATTCAAAGTCAAGCCCATGAAGTTATTTTTGAAAGGATGACTCAAGATATTTTCAATGCAACCCTTGCAAAATGGTAATATGATGAACGCTAAAGAATTTATTCGGCTTATTGACCAATATGATCCACTCAATGCAACTGCCAATGAGGAGTTTTTATCAATTTCAGAGCAATATCCTTATTTTCAACTTCCCAGCTATTATCACACCAAGTCCCTAAAGGAACAGGAAAGTGAAGCATATCAAAAAGCTTTAAATCGACTTGCACTACTCACCTTGGATAGGAAAGTACTCAAAAATGCAATGGAGCTCAGCTACGAAGCAAAAACCTCAGATGCCTCACAGCCAACCGCAAAAAAACCAGTGGTTCAGAAAACCAAAAAGAAAGACAAAATAGCAAAGGGTGTTAAAAAGGTAAAAGAAAGTGCTGAGAAGGTGTCTTCGATTCCTGACAGTCAAGAAAAAGACATCAATAAAATCAAATTAAGTTTTACGCAGTGGATTAGCCTAACCGAGGATAATAAAATTGTGGATCAGAAAATGGTATTTGAGGATAAGAAAAGTCCACTTGAAGATAAACTTACAATTATTGATCAATTTATTGAAAATGACCCCAAAATATCACCGATTTTAAAGTCAGAAAACAATAGTGCTGAAATCGAGTTTAACGATTACACAGAAGAGCTGATGACAGAAACTTTGGCAAAAGTTTTGGTAAAGCAAAAAAAGTATAAAAAAGCCCTGAGTGCCTACAAGATATTAAGTTTGAAATATCCAGAAAAAAATGTTTTCTTTGCAGGGCAAATTGAAAAAATTAAGAATTTGCAGCAACGACAACAATCATGAGCAGTTTTTCGATATTTATAGCATTAATCATCTTCGTTTGCTTTCTACTCGTTTTGGTAGTAATGGTTCAAAATCCAAAAGGCGGTGGACTCTCCTCCTCTTTTGGTGGTGGAGGTCAACAAATGGGTGGAGTACAAAAAACCTCTGACTTTCTCGATCGAAGCACGTGGATTTTGGCTGGGCTGTTGTTAATTTTAATCTTGCTTTCCAACATATCGCTTAACTCTGGGACAAGCGCAACGGATTCCCGATTGCTGCAAGATGATGGCATTCAACAAGCTATACCAGAAGCAATTCCTGAAACCATACCAGAGGTGCCTGAGGAAACACCTCAACCCTAGCAATGATGTCATACTGTCAGCGGAAATGCAATTTAAACACCAGATTGTCATTAACTGTGGTGCTGGCATGATTTATGAGACGAATTTAAAAAACTAAAAAAATTATAAAAATGAGTAAAATCAATATTCAACCCTTAGCAGATCGTGTTTTGATTCAACCTGCTGCAGCAGAGACAAAAACATCGTCTGGGATTATCATTCCCGATACCGCTAAAGAAAAACCGCAAAAAGGAATTGTGGTTGCCGTCGGACCAGGAACCACAGAAAACCCAATGACCCTAAAAGCTGGAGATAATGTACTTTATGGAAAATATGCGGGTACAGAACTTCAGCATGACGGTGTTGATTATCTAATCATGAGAGAAAGTGATATTCTAGCAATTGTTTAACGAAATAATTCAAAAATAAAATGGCAAAAAAAATAGAATTCGATTTAGAGGCAAGAGATGGCATTAAACGCGGTGTTGACGCGTTAGCTAATGCGGTTAAAGTAACCTTAGGCCCTAAAGGAAGAAATGTTATTATAGGAAAATCGTTTGGAGCTCCGCAAGTGACCAAAGATGGTGTAACCGTTGCCAAGGAAATCGAACTAGAAGATACCTTGGAAAATATGGGCGCTCAAATGGTAAAAGAAGTTGCTTCAAAAACCAATGATCTCGCAGGAGATGGAACGACTACTGCAACGATCTTGGCACAAGCTATTGTTAAAGAGGGACTTAAAAATGTTGCGGCTGGCGCTAATCCATTAGACCTTAAAAGAGGAATTGACAAAGCTGTAGCTTCTATTGTTGATGCTTTAGGCAATCAATCAGTAGAGGTTGGAAATGCTTCTGAAAAGATCCAGCAGGTGGCGAGCATCTCAGCCAACAATGACGAAACTATAGGTAGCTTAATTACTGAAGCTTTTGAAAAAGTTGGTAAAGAAGGGGTGATCACAGTAGAAGAGGCAAAAGGGACAGATACTTACGTTGATGTCGTTGAAGGAATGCAGTTTGACCGAGGATACCTTTCACCTTATTTTGTTACTGACTCAGAAAAAATGGAAGCTGATCTTGAGTCTCCTTATATTTTATTATATGATAAAAAGATTTCTGCAATGAAGGATTTACTTCCTGTGCTTGAGCCAGTAGCTCAATCTGGAAAGCCGTTATTGGTTATTGCAGAAGACGTTGATGGAGAGGCATTAGCAACCTTGGTGGTCAATAAACTAAGAGGTGCGCTTAAAATCGCTGCAGTAAAGGCACCTGGCTTTGGAGACAGAAGGAAAGCCATGTTGGAGGATATCGCTATACTTACTGGTGGAACAGTAATCTCAGAAGAAAGAGGTTTTACCCTTGAGAATACTACTATTGAAATGCTTGGAACTGCCGAGAAGGTAACCATTGACAAAGACAATACTACTGTAGTAAACGGAGCTGGAGATACTGAAATGATTCAAGGAAGAGTAAATCAAATCAAATCTCAAATTGAATCCACCACTTCAGATTATGACAGGGAAAAATTGCAAGAGCGTTTGGCCAAACTTTCAGGAGGTGTTGCCGTACTTTATGTAGGTGCACCATCAGAAGTTGAAATGAAAGAAAAGAAAGATCGCGTCGATGATGCACTTCACGCCACAAGAGCAGCAGTGGAAGAAGGTATTGTTGCAGGAGGAGGTGTTGCACTATTAAACACACAAAAAAGCCTTGCCACATTAAAGACAGATAATTCAGATGAGGCAACAGGTGTTCAGATTATCAATAAAGCTATCGAAGCTCCCTTGAGAACAATAGTTGAAAATTCTGGAGGAGAGGGATCAGTAGTGGTTTCTAAAGTACTTGAAGGCAAAGACAACTTTGGTTACAATGCTAAAGATGGTACTTTCGTAGATATGTTAAAAGAAGGAATCATCGATCCGAAAAAAGTAACTCGTGTAGCGCTTGAAAATGCGGCATCTGTAGCTGGAATGATTCTGACAACAGAGTGCGCACTGATTGATATTAAAGAGGAAGCACCTGCAATGCCAACTATGGGCGGCGGCGGAGGTATGCCCGGAATGATGTAATCAGATATATTACTTTAAAAAAAAACCTGCTTTACAGCAGGTTTTTTTTTATAATTCTTTGCGATCGTAATGACAACAATTTGGTAAAGCTTCGTAGTCTTTTTCTTTAGCTTTCATCTCGGAGGTGTCATAACCAGATTTAGCAACCGCCATATGAACAGCGTCTAATTCGGCTTTATTTGGATCATAAACTAAGCTGAGTTGATTAGAGGGAACATCCCATGAAGCCATTTCGACTCCCTTTACAGACAATGCAGCTTTTTCAATAGTTTTTTTACACATTTTACAGTTTCCGTCAACGGTAAATTGCGCTTTAGTAACTTTTTTCTGGTCTTCTTGGGCTGCCATTGTTAGCGGTAGCAGAAGTAAGATAATTAGGATTTTTTTCATTATAATAGAATTAAAATTAAATTATTAATGAGGGTTTTTTGTAAAATATTCTGCCATAAGAGAAGAATATATTCAAATTTACAAAATCTATATTAAATGACTAACCTAAATTTACAAGCATCACTATCTGTAAACTGATAGCCCTATATCGTTTTTAGTAAAGTCATTAATCGCCATTGCTATCATGGTTATATTAAAGAGAATTGAAGAAATTAAATCACTTTATAAATAAGATTTAGCCTTTAAGCCAACTGATAAAAGATCATGGTTATAGACATGAAAAGCATTAAAATATTTTCAATTAATGTTGCTTCGCTCATGGGTAATTTTAATGCAGTTCCCAAACAAGCACAGTTGATTTTATTTTTATCAAATAAAGCATAAATGACCCCAACGGTCGTTAGGGAGATGACAATAATAGTAATTATTAGTGCGAGATTTAATTGCCATCTTGTCAAGAACATGATTCCCAAAAACGTTTCAATAAAAGGATAAATCTTTCCATACAACAAAGCTCTTCGAGCTATAGGGTCATATTGAGCAAAAGCTGTCGGGAAACCTTTATAATCCAAAAACTTAAAAAAACTAAATACGATGAAAAAACATCCCATAAAATCAAACATAAAGTCTGTCACAGAAAAATTTCCTTTTTGTAAAAAAAGTGACCCAGCAATGATATAGATGAAAATCAAAAAAAGGGGAAATAACTGCTTAATCTTTGATGTTTCGCTTTGATCATCTAGATTTTTTCCACCAGAGATAGCAGATGGTTTGTATTTTGATGGCAATGCTTTCGCTACCCGATCCAAATTCAACAATTTTGATACCTCAAGCTGAACATTTCCGCTTTCCAAGTCAATTTGCAGGTCTCTAATCTCTTCAATCGCATTCAAGCTCTTTGATACCGCAGCCAAACAGGATGTACAGGTCATGCCTGAAATATGAATAATCTGTTTCATTGTTGAAAAGTTAAGTTTTTTGGTTAATTAATACCTGAGAATGAAATTTTCACTTGGATGATTTTTAATATTTTTGTTAACGATCATCAATGCTATTTTCAAAGTTACTTAAATCCGTTCTAACGTTTACAATCTTCAAACCACGACAAGAAATTTCACAAAAACGGATTTCCATTGCTGAGTTAACATTAACTAAAAAACAATGAGCAAAAAACAAATTTTTTCCGCTCTTATCTCTGTCTATGATAAGACCGGACTTGAACCTATAATTCATCAACTTCACAAAGACGGAGTTACCTTTTACTCAACTGGAGGTACCGAAAAATTTATAAGAGATCTAGGTTACGATGTGTTTGCTGTAGAAGATGTTACGGGCTACCCCTCAATACTAGGAGGAAGAGTAAAAACACTACATCCTAAGGTTTTTGGGGGTATTTTAAACCGTCAAGAGGTAGAGGAAGATCAATCAGCTTTAACACAATACGAAATCCCTCAAATTGATTTGGTAATCGTAGACCTTTACCCATTTGAAGATACTGTTGCAGCGGGAGGAAGTGAACAAGATATTGTTGAAAAAATTGATATTGGAGGAATTGCATTAATTCGAGCTGCTGCTAAAAACTTTAAAGATGTTTTTTGTGTCTCCGATAAAAAGGATTACGAAGATTTCCTTAATATTTTAATTCAGTCATCTGGCGCTCCGAACTTAGCGGATAGAAAAAAATATTCGGTCAAGGCTTTCCAAACATCCTCTCACTATGATACTGCAATTTTCAATCATTTCAATCAAGAAGAGGAAGTGTTAAAGTTGAGTGTTAAAGAGGTTAAAAGCCTCAGGTATGGTGAAAATCCCCATCAGAACGGACAATTTTTCGGTTTATTATCTGATTTATTAGTTCAAATCCACGGAAAAGAAATTTCATACAATAACCTTTTGGATATTGATGCAGCTGTTAACTTAATGATTGAGTTTTATGAAATGGATCCTAGTTTCGCCATCTTAAAGCATAATAATGCCTGCGGTTTCGCCACACGTTCATCGTTAAAAGATGCCTATATCGATGCGCTTGCTGGAGACCCAGTCTCTGCCTTTGGTGGAGTGTTAATCGCCAACAAGCCGATAAATATAGAAACTGCCAGTGAGATCCACTCTTTGTTTTGTGAGGTAGTGATTGCTCCCGATTTCTCTGAAGATGCACTTAAATTATTGAAGGGAAAAAAGAATCGTATACTTCTTATTCAAAAAAGCACGGTCTTGCCATCGAATACAGTACGTAGCTGCTTGAATGGTTTCTTGGCTCAAGATAGGGATGAAAAAACAGATGTTAAAGAGGATTTGAAATTTATCACTGATAAAAAACCCTCTGAAAAAGAAATTGAAGATTTGATTTTTGCCTCAAAAATATGTAAACATACCAAATCGAATACTATTGTATTTGCAAAAAACAAGCAACTAATCTCCTCAGGCACTGGCCAGACTTCTAGAGTTGATGCACTCAATCAAGCCATTGAAAAAGCAAAGCACTTTAACTTTGACCTGAACGGAGCTGTTATGGCTAGTGATGCGTTCTTTCCGTTTCCTGACTGCGTTGAAATTGCACACAAGTCGGGAATAAAGGCAGTTCTTCAGCCTGGAGGATCCATTAAAGATCAACTTTCAATCGATTATTGTAATCAAAATGAATTATCGATGGTCTTTACGGGTTCACGTCATTTCAAGCATTAAATTTCATAACTTTGTGAGCATTTAACCAAACAGAAGTATGGGATTTTTGACGGAAGAAATAGCGATTGATTTAGGTACAGCTAATACTTTGATCATACACAATGACAAAGTGGTGGTGGACAGTCCTTCAATAGTTGCTATTGACCGTACTACAAATAAAATAATTGCTGTTGGTGATGAGGCGAGTATGATGCATGGTAAAACCCATGAAAATATTAAGACAATCAGACCACTAAAAGATGGGGTGATTGCAGATTTTAATGCCTCAGAACAAATGATCAACACTTTGATCAAAAGTATTCCCACACTAAAGAAAAGGTTTTTTACCCCATCACTTAGAATGGTTATTTGTATTCCTTCTGGAATTACCGAAGTTGAAATGAGAGCAGTAAAGGAATCTGCCGAGCGGGTAAATGGAAAAGAAGTTTATTTAATTCATGAGCCAATGGCTGCTGCTATTGGTATAGGTATTGACATAATGCAACCTAAGGGAAACATGATTGTTGACATCGGTGGTGGGACAACCGAAATCGCGGTTATTGCCTTATCAGGAATTGTATGTGACAAATCAGTAAAAATTGCGGGGGATGTTTTCACCAACGATATTGTAAACTATATGCGGAGTAAACACAACCTCTATATTGGAGAACGTACTGCTGAAAAAATAAAAATTCTTATCGGTTCTGTTGTTGATGATTTAGAAAACCCTCCCAAAGACATGAATGTTCAAGGAAGAGACTTAGTCACAGGAAAACCAAAACAAGCATTGATTTCATTCACTGAAATCGCTAAAGCACTCGACAAATCCATTATTAGAATTGAGGAAGCTATTATGGAAGCATTAGCCCAAACGCCGCCCGAACTAGCAGCTGACATCTACAATACCGGGATATATCTCGCGGGTGGAGGTGCACTACTCCGAGGATTAGATGTTAGAATTTCCCGAAAAACTGACCTACCTGTTTATATTGCTGAAGATCCACTTCAGGCCGTAGTAAGAGGTACTGGTATCACCCTGAAAAATATCGATAGATACAAAACGATCTTGATCAAATAATGGCTTATGCGGCAGTTGATCAATGCCCTACTTGAGTACAAAAATACCCTGTTATATATTGGGTTACTATTTCTATCAATTATATTTTTAAATCAGCGCAGCTTTTATCATCAGTCTGTTTTTAGTAATCTTTCTCTTTCTATTTCTAGCAGAATGAATTTTATTAACGATGGAATATATAATTATTTCAATTTGGTAAAGATCAATCAACAACTCAGCGCAGAAAATGAAAAACTGAAAGTTTTAGAGTTGGCACAATATGAAGCAACGGAAGGTAAAACTGAAGTATTTGAATCCTTTGGTTTTAAAGTAACTAAAGCAAGAATCATAAAAAATAGTTATAACAAGACTAGAAACTATATCATTATT
>CENP01154800.1_pt1 | contig 28551 bp, 23 predicted proteins | sample 361281 | NCBI WGS metagenome assembly CENP01 (sample SAMEA2591122, study PRJEB7988) | marine metagenome | biome: marine biome (ENVO:00000447); feature: deep chlorophyll maximum layer (ENVO:xxxxxxxx); material: saline water (ENVO:00002010), including plankton (ENVO:xxxxxxxx) | depth 70 m | reverse complement strand
AGAGGGGCTTTTTTTTAATAAATTTAATTTGTGTCTTTTAATAAAAATAAATAGATTAGCTTCGCTTAAAATTATTTTTATGAACAAAGGAAAAGTAAAATTTTTTAATGTAACCAAAGGGTTTGGTTTTATTAAAGACAACGAATCTGGTGAGGAATATTTCGTTCACTCAACTGGCTTAATTGACAGGATTAAGGAAGATGATGAAGTGGAGTATTCTTTGAAAGAAGGAAAGAAGGGAATGAATGCTGTTAACGTTAAGATTAGTAATTAAAGTACTATCTATTAAACAATAAATATTTCAAAAATTCTTACCCTCATTTGAAGGTTTTAAGTATAGTAGGAAAATTTTCTTATATAATATCTATCAGATTATTTATTTAAATTTAAAATAGATGAAAAATCTATTTTATTTACTATGTCTTCTGCTAGTTTCATGTTTATATGAAAAGAATGATAGCCCTAATATTATTCTTTTTATGGTTGATGATTTAGGATGGCAAGACACTTCAGTTCCTTTCTGGTCTCAAGAAACAGAATTTAATAGGCTTTACAATACTCCAAGTATGGAAAAATTAGCAAATATGGGAGTAAAATTTACTAATGCCTACGCTACTCCAGTGTGCTCTCCAACTAGAATAAGTTTAATGACTGGTATGAATTCAGTTAATCACAGAGTAACAAATTGGACTTTATACCCTAATGTTAAGAAGCCTGCAGAAATAAATCATGAAGAATTCGAATTTCCAGATTGGAATTATAATGGTTTATCTACAATCGCAGGTATTAATAATACTGTCTATGCTACTTCTTTGCCACAAATTTTAAAAGATAACGGTTATTATACTATTCACGCCGGTAAAGCTCATTTAGGTGCCATATCTTTTCCATCTTCAGATCCATCAAATATCGGTTTTGATATAAATATAGCAGGTCATGCTGCGGGAGCTCCCCAAAGTTATTTAGGTATTGAAAATTTTGGAAATGGTGATAAAAAAAATAAAATATGGGCTGTTCCAGGACTAGAAAAATACCACGGTCAAGATATTTTTTTAACACAAGCAATAACTCAAGAAATTCTTTACAGCCTAAATAAATCTCGAGAATTAAGTATACCTTATTTCTTATATTTTTCCTTGTATAATGTTCATACCCCATTAAAAGAGGACAAAAGATTCTCAGAAAAGTATAAAGATTTAGGATTGCATCCGGCTGAAGTAAAATATGCTTCAATGATTGAAAGTATGGATTATGCTCTTGGATCAATCTTGAACAACATTTCTGAAAATAATGAACTAGACAATACAGTAATAATTTTTATGTCTGACAATGGAGGTCTTAGTGCTGTTGCAAGAGGAGGTGAAAAACATACTCACAATTGGCCATTAAAAAGCGGTAAAGGTTCAATTTATGAGGGTGGAATTAGGGTTCCGATGATTGTTTATGATCCGAATTCAATTTTTGACGGAAAAGAAATTGATAAACCTTTAATTATTGAAGATTTTTTTCCATCTATTTTAGATTTTGCGAAAATAGAAAAATATAATACTGTTCAAAAAATTGATGGTAAAACTTTTAAGCCAATTCTTTATAATCAAGATGTAGATTCAAAACCTCTAATCTGGCATTATCCAAATTGGTGGGGTCCCTCAGGTCCAGGAATTGGAAGTTATAGTGCAATTAGAGATGGAAAATGGAAATTGATATACTCTCATAATAAATTAGAGCTTGAGCTATACAATCTTGAGGAAGATATTTATGAGAAAAATAATTTAGTTTCAGAAAATATTAAAGTTACACGTCAGCTGTCTCAAAAATTAACTGATTATTTAATTAAAAATAATGCTCAAATGCCATTATTAAAAAAGACAGGTCTTCAAATTGATTGGCCAAATTCGTTGCTTAAAAATTAAACTATGAGACTTATATTATTTTTGTTATTAACCATAAACCTTCTTTACTCACAAGACGATAATACTCATGTTCCAAATGAGTTCAGAGCAGTATGGGTAGCAAGTGTTGCTAATATTTCTTGGCCGAGTCAACCTGGTTTAGATTCTGAAACACAAAAAGAAGAAGCTATTCAGATAATTGAAAATGCAAAAAAAGGTAATTTAAATACAATAATTTTACAAGTAAGACCTCAATCAGACGCTCTTTATGAAAGTAAGATTGAACCTTGGTCGTATTTTTTGACGGGTGAAAGTGGGGTTCCACCTAATCCGTATTACGATCCTCTAAGTTTTTGGATAGAAGAATGTCACAAAAGAGGAATAAAGCTACATGCATGGCTAAATCCATACAGAGCAAGTCATCCAACCAATAAATCTATCAATAAAAGTAGTTCAATAAATAGATACTCCGATATTGCCTTGGAATTAAAAAATGGATATTGGTGGTATGATCCTTCTTTAGATCAAGTAAAAAAATTATCCTTAGATGTCGTAAGGGATATTGTCTCTAGATATAATGTAGATGGTATTCATTTTGATGATTACTTTTATCCATATCCATCATACAATGACAATGAAGAATTTCCTGATCATATTTCTTGGGAAAATTCTAAGAAATCTATTTTGATTAATGATAGAAAAAATTGGAGAAGAAAAAGTGTAAATACTTTTATTAAGTCAGTCTACAAGGAAATTAAAAAAATTAAACCTAAAGTTTTATTTGGAATCAGTCCTTTTGGTATTTGGAGACCTGGAAATCCGAAAAGCGCTACAACAACATTTGATCAGTATGATATGTTGTTTGCAGATGCGAGAAAGTGGATAAGGAGGGGATGGGCTGATTATTTTTCTCCTCAATTGTATTGGACAATTGCAAATGAAAAGTATAGTTTTCCTGTTATGCTTGATTGGTGGAAATCTAACAATAAAAAAAATAGATACCTGTGGCCCGGTATAAGATTAAGTAATTATAAAGGTGAAGAACAAATAAAGGAGGTGTCTAATCAAATTATGATTATGAGATCAATAGTCAAAAAAAATACTGGTATTGTTTTTTGGAGTTATAATGATCTAAAAAACAACCCAGGAATTCTTAAAATGTTAGGTAATCAGTATTTTAAATAACTACTTTTTACTTAATGATACTTCGTATGGTCCTTGTTTGAACTTTAATGTACTTTCCTCTGGATTAAATGTCAGTTCAACACCAGCCTCTTCAAGCTTAAATTTATGTTTAGATACAGGTGTTAAGTCGAAAGCACCTTGACCAGTAATACTTATATTAAGCTTTCCATCATTATTTGTGAAAATGAAATCTAATGGGAAGTTTTCAGCACTGTAATAACCTATGTAAGAATTTAAATCTTCTTCATTCACTGTGAATGTTTCAACTTCAGGCTTTGGATCAACAACAATTCTCTCATCTCTATTTGCAATATTCCAAGCAGTATAGAAAATTAGTTGAGTTCTTAATTCCAATAAATCATATTCAATTTTGTCTGGGGTATCAGTTGGTTGGTGGTAATCAGCATGAGTTCCAGTAAAGTAAAAAATAATTGGAATTCCATACTTAGCAAAGTTGTAATGATCACTTCTATAGTAAAACCTATTTGGATCGTCTTTATCATTGTATCTGTAATCTAAATCTAAATTTAAAGTTTCAGCATTTGTTTGTTCAGATAAATTATGTAAATCTTGACTATCATGATCAGAACCAATGATGTAAACATAGTCTCTGTTTTTTCTTTCTCTAGTAGGATCTATTCTTCCAATCATATCGATATTTAAGTTAGTAACAGTATTTACTAGTGGATAAATAGGGTTTTCTGAGTAATATTTAGAACCTAAAAGTCCCTTTTCTTCACCAGTTACATGTAAAAAAACAATTGATCTTTTTGGCCCTTGACCTTTGTCAGCAGCTTTTTTGAAAGCTTGTGCGATTTCTAACATTGCAACTGTTCCTGAGCCATCGTCATCAGCCCCATTATAAATTTTGCCATCTCTCATTCCAACATGATCTAAGTGAGAAGTAATAACTAGATATTCTTCTGGTTTTTCTGAACCTTCAATTATTGCGATAACATTTTCTGTTTCTACTTCTCCAATGTTACCTCTTCTAATATTTAACTTTATGTTTTGAAGATAGCTTCCATTATTTCCAGGTTTGATTCCTTCATTCAGGTAAAAATCGGCTAAATATTTTATAGCAATATCTTCACCTTCAGTTCCTGTATCTCTTCCTTGAAATTCATCAGAAGCATAAGTGTAAAGGTAATCCTTAAGATCATTTTCTGTAATTGTCTTTGCAAACTTTTTAGCTTTATTTGCTGTAGCATATGAATATTGTGCTGTAGCATTAAAGCTCACAAAAAGGATTAATAATGTTAAAATGTTCTTCACTTTTATAAATTTTGTAAGTCTAATATAGAATAATTAATTTTAAAAGAGAATATGTTTTTTTATGAAGATTTCAATTAGAATATTACTGTTTTTTGTTCTTATCTTAAATTGTTCATGTAACAAAACTAAAATTGACAAGTATAATTATATTGTAATATTTACAGATGACATGGGCTATGGAGATATTGGAGTGTATGGGCACCCAACAATTAATACTCCTTACCTTGATAAGATGTCAGTAGAAGGACAAAAATGGACACAATTTTATTCAGCAGCATCAGTATGTACTCCCTCAAGAGCAGCGCTTTTAACAGGAAGACTTCCGGTAAGAAGTGGAATGGCAAGCTCAGTTAATAGGGTTCTGTTTCCTAACTCAAAATACGGAATTCCAAAAAGTGAAATTTTAATTGCTGAAAAATTGAAAGATTATAATTATAAAACTGCTATAATTGGTAAATGGCATTTAGGGCATAATGATGAATTTCTTCCTTTGAATCATGGGTTTGATTATTATTATGGTATTCCTTACTCAAATGACATGGATAAGATAAATAATAATCCTTACTGGTCAGAATATAATCGAGATGAATTGAATTCTAAAAGTTATAATGTTCCTTTAATGGAAAATTTTAAAATTATAGAAAGGCCTGCTGATCAAACAACAATAACAAAAAGGTTTTCTGAAAAGGTAATTGAATTAGTAAACCATTACAAAGAAGACAATTTTTTTATCTATTTAGCTCACAGTCTCCCGCATATTCCTTTGTATGCTTCTGATGAATTTTTAGGAAAAAGTAAAAGAGGTTTGTATGGTGACGTCATAGAAGAAATTGATTTTGGTATTGGTCAAATTCTTAGTGAGCTAAAAAAACTTAAGCTAGAAAAAAATACTATTGTAGTATTCACTTCGGATAATGGGCCATGGTTGACGTATAAAACACATGGTGGTTCAGCTGGCCTTTTGAGAAACGGAAAAGGAACAACCTGGGAGGGAGGAATGAGAGTTCCAGCAATATTTTGGGGAGCAGGGATAGTCCCTAAATCTGTGAATGAAATGGGCTCAACATTAGATCTTTATCCAACCTTTATGTCAATTTCTAATATAAGTCATAAAGATGATAATGAGCTGGATGGAGTTGATTTGTCCGAGGTATTATTTAATAATGGATCATCACCCAGAGAAGTTATGCCTTTTTACAAAGGATCTGAATTATATGCTTTTCGTTATAAAAACTATAAACTTCATTTAAAAACATCATCTTGGTTCAGTAAAGTTGAAACACACGATCCTCCTATGTTATTTGATCTTGATATAGATCCATCAGAAAAATATAATATTTCTGAAGAGAATCCAGAAAAGATAAACGAGATTTTAAAAATTATTAATATTCACAAAGAAAAAATAGTTTTTGGAGATGATCAGTTAGAATCTCGTGATTAGATATTTAATAAAAGTTTAGTTTAGGCTACTTTCGATATAATCCCAAAGCTTTATTCTCATCTCTAAAGCTCTCTTTGACATTAGAGTGGCTTCTTCCCATTTTGTGGCGTCATCACCACATAGTTCACTAATCATTTTTAGAGCCATTGGTCCATGCTCATCTCCATCAAGTTCAATATGTCTCTCAAGATAATAAAGTAAATCAGAAATTTGAGTTTCATTTTTCTCATTGAGCGTCTTAACAATATTGATGAACATATCTGGAATTAAATCTTCTCTACCAAAAGTAAAAACACTTGCTATTACGTGTGATTTATTAGTGCTAATTGTATCAAATGTAAAATCTAAAAAATTTATAATGCCTTGAGGAAGGTCTGATCCCCCCTTTGATAAATTATAGTCTTTAGTTTCTTTAATTTTATTAACAAATTTTTCAATAAGTTTTGTGCTAGATCCAATTTTCTTCATCGATTCAACGTACAACTCAAAGTGACTTGCTGGATTATTTTTCTGATCAACATCGCTTTCCTCACCGAGAATAATTTCATTAATTAATCTTCGTGATACTTTATCTTCAGTTGGGTACCAAGGAATTTCAGTACATGTTAAATTGTTTTGTAAAGACTTAGCCAATGACATAAAATCCCAAACTGCAAAAACATGAATTTCCATGAATTTAGAAATTGCTTCAACACTATTTAATTTATTATATAATTTGTGTTTAAGTAAATGCTCTCTAGTTTCTGAAATTTCTGAAAGAAGATTATTTATTTTGTTCATAAAAAAGCAAAATTAATTATTAAAAATTTATTTTTAGGTAATTTCAAAAATTATGCAAATAGATGTTCTTTTTGCTTTTTTAACAAGTGTCTTCTTTCTGACGTTGTCACCTGGACCTGATATTATGTATGTGTTTTACAAAAGCTCAACTTGTGGTTTTAAAGAAGCTGCAAAATTGAGTATGGGTTTAACCTCAGGTCTTTTGATTCATACATTATTTGTAGCTTTTGGTATTTCCACCTTAATTAAATCAAATCAAGATTATTTCGACCTAATTAAATACTTTGGTTTCATATACTTTACATATTTAGGATTTAGTCAATTTTTTAAAAAAAACATAGGAGTTGAGAAAAAAAACGAAAGCAATAATAGTTTTGTTACAGGTCTTTTAATGAATCTTCTTAATCCTAAGGTTAGTATTTTTTTTATTGCATTCCTTCCAGCATTTGTATTTCATAATTCATTAGACATTGAATTACAGTTTATAATTTTGGGTTTAATTTTTTGGGCTGTAGCAACATTAATATTTGTATTTATATCATTAGTGTCTAGCAATTTTAAGACTTTATTTGAAAAGTATATTAATTACAAAAAAATAAAATATATTCAAGCATTAATATTTTTATTAATTGCTTTATATATCCTATTGATCTAGTCTATTTGTTTAATAAACGTTTGTAGAGTTTAACTAAAAACATTAAAGTTATTCCGATTAGTAAAAAAACAAAAATTGCCTTGAGCCATGAAATGGATGTTTTCAGCACTGCTAAAGAAATTATAGAGATTAGTAATAGAGTTGCACCTTCGTTCCAAAGTCTTAGTTGTAGGTCGTTTAATTTAATATTTCCTTTGTTAAGTTGGTTTAAGATTGTTTGACTTAAAATAGTATATATAATTAGAATTGAAACAAATATAAGTTTTACTTTCATCCAGCCTAGACCTATTAAAGCACTATTTTTAAATAACATATAAAATCCAAAAAAACTAGATATAATTGTTGATGGCCATGTTATAATATTCATTAACCTATTTGCCATTAATTTATATTGTTCTTGTAATATTTCTTTTGAGTTTTCTATTTTTTTTTCAGCTTCTTTATGATAAATAAAAAGCCTGCCTAAATAAAATAATCCAGCAAACCAGCAAACTACTGCAATGAGATGTATTGTTTTGAGAACTAGATAACTCATTATTTAATTAGCCCAACTAGCTATTAATTTAGACCAATCATCATCATCATTAAGACATGGTACATAATAATAATTTTCTCCTCCAGCCTCAATGAATTCTTCTTTTCCCTCCATTGCAATTTCCTCTAATGTTTCGAGGCAATCTGTAACAAATGCAGGAGTTACTATTACAAGATTTTTAACACCACTCTTAGCCAATCTTTCCAGTTCATCATCAGTGTATGGTTTTAACCAAGCTTCATTAGGAAGTCTAGATTGGAATGCGTTACTATATTTTTCTTTTTTGATATTAAGTTCATTTATTACAAGCTCGGTAGTTTCTAAGACTTGATGTTTATAGCATGTTTTATGGGCATCTGAACTTACTGAGCAACAATTTTTAACTTTATAACAGTGGGAATTTGTTGGATCTGATATTTTTAGGTGACTCACTGGAATGCCGTGATAAGAAAAAAGAATATGATCATAGTCAATTTTACTAATCGTTTCTTTAATTTTTTTACTTAAAAGCTTGATATAGTTTTTATCCCTATAGAAGGGATCAATTATTTTAAGCTTTAGATGAGGAAATTTTAGTTTTACTTCTTTTTTAACCTTTTCTACTACAGTTTCATAAGAGGACATAGCGTAATGAGGGTAGAGTGGAAGTACAATAACTTCTTTTACTCCATAATCATCAAGCTCTTTTAAACCATTAATTATACTAATTGATCCATATCTCATTGCCAATGCGACTGGAATTTTTACAAGTTTTTTTACCTTTTCAAATAATCTTCGAGACAAAACAATCAAAGGAGAACCTTCTTTCCACCAAATCTTTTTGTACGCTTTTGCTGATTTTCTTGGTCTTATGTTTAAAATGATCACCTTTACTAAAAACCATCTGAACCAATAGCTTTTTCCAATAACTCTTTTGTCCATTAAAAATTCATCTAAGTATTTTTTAACATCAGGGATTGATGTGCTATCAGGTGAACCTAAGTTAATCATTAAGTATCCTTTCATTAGATTGTTTTTGAATATGTTCCAATATTTTTTTTAACTAATGGATCTAATTTCATAGCAATATTTCTAGTAAATAATCTACCATTTTCAAAGACATTAACTTTCTCATTTTCTATTTCTAGAATTCCATCTTCTATAAAATCATCAAAGTTTTCATATGAAAAATCAATCATTTCAAACAATTCGCCAATATTTACTTCATTTTTATTTGCGATATCATTAAAGTCGATATAATAATTACACATTAAATTATTAATTACATCTCTTATTACTTTTTGTTCTTTTGATACACTGTAGCCTCTAAAGATTGCCAAATTATTTGTTTCAATTGCTTTAATATATTGTGCTGCATTTTTAATATTTTGACTGTAAGCTGAATTTAATTGTGAAATAGCTGAAGCTCCAAATGCATAAACTTGACCTGTCGTTTCTCTTGTACAATATCCTTGAAAATTTCTATGTAAATTTTTATTTTTCAAAGCAACAGCAAATTCATCTTCTGGAAGAGAATAATGGTCCATTCCAATTGATATATATCCAGAGTTTATAAATTTCTTATATGAATTTTCATACATAGATGCTTTATCATTAGAGCTAGGAAAACCAATTTTTTCTAATATTTTTTGTCTAGGAAGAACTGATGGTACATGCGCATATGAAAAGGTTACCAATCTTTCAGTTTTTAATTCAATTGCTCTTTCGACTGTATTTTTAAAACTACTAACTGTTTGCAAGGGGAGACCATAAACTAAATCAATATTGGTACCTGTAAAACCTTCACTTTTTATTTTTGAAATAATTTCTTCTACGGGATGTTTAGATGGTTTTCTGTTAATTGCTTCAAGTACATCATTTCTAAAATCTTGTATCCCTAGAGAGATTCGATTAAAACCAAACTTTTTTAGTAATTCTATATGTCTAAATTCTAAATGAGCTGGATTACATTCAATAGCCATTTCATAAACCGAAGCAAATTCAAATTCATCAAAAAGTTTATTAGTAATCCTTTCAATAAATCTGTATGAAATCGCATTTGGGGTTCCTCCTCCCCAATGAACTTGGGTAACTTTTCTTTTTTTATCAATTTTTTTTGCTACATAATCGATTTCTTTAATCACTGCATCTACATATCTTTCTAAAAATGGTTTAGTGTATCCCGATTCAGTTGTACATCCACAGAAATGACAAATTTGAGGGCAAAAAGGTATATGAATATATATGGATATATTTTCGGGGGTCTCAAAATTAGATTGGATTATGTGTCTTTCATGATCAGAATTTGAAAATTTTGAATCAAAAAATGTAGCAGGTGGATAAGAAGTATATCTAGGACCTGATTGGTTATATTTTTTTAATAATTCCTTTTTGCTTAACATTTATCTATTCCAATTAGTTTTTTTAATCCATTCTACCACAAACTGGGCTTTTTTGTAATCAATATCTGGTAAAAAACCATGACCAAGATTAAAAATCCAATCATTATTATTTGATCCAAATTCAACACACGACTGTAAATATTTTTCAATCTTATCTAAATCATAGTATAAGATTCTGGGATCCATATTTCCCTGAATACCTACACTATTATCTACCAAATACCGTGCATTATTTAAAGACATATGCCAATCAATACTAACAAAATCGCATACATCATTATTAATGCTCTTTAAACCCATTGAGAAATCTTTTGGAAAAAAAATGTTTGGACAATTCATTTCCTTAACAGAATTCAATATTTTTTTTGAAAACGGTAATATAAGTTCTTCATAAAGTTCATGTGGAATTGCTCCACAATATGTTTCAAATAGCTGAAAAACTTCTATACCACTTAAAACTTGATTTTTAGCATAATGAATTGAAGCCTCTGTAACTTGTTCTAGTATTTTTATACTTTCTTTTCTATTGCCGTAAAAAAACTTTATGGCATCTTTGAAGCTTTTATTATTTTCACTGGCTCTGAACATAAACAAAAATGTGGTTAGTGGTCCTCCACAAAATCCGATTAAAGGAATATCATTGTTTTTATTTTTAATTGTTTTGATGTTATCATAAACATAACCAAGCTTTGATGAATCGTATTTGACTTTATTATTACCTGTGGTTTTCAAGGCATTAGAAAATTTTGGACCGTTTGAGTTAAAATCTAATTCGAGTCCCATTGCATCAGGTATTACTAGTATATCTGAAAATAATATTGCAGCATCTACTTTCAAATCATTAATTGGTAGTAATGTAACTTTAGCTGCTAATTCTTTATCTTTCATCATTGAATAAAAATGATAACTTTTTTTAAGCTCCCTGTACGAGGGTAGAATTCTTCCAGCTTGTCTCATAAACCATACAGGTGGTCTTGATGTGTTTTTTCCATTAATGGTATCTAGTAAAATTCTATTCATTTTTTAATATTTCTAGTGCTTTTCTATTTGAACTTATTAATTTTTCAATATCATTTTCAGTCATAACAGAAGACAAAAATAAACTTTCATATTGTGAGGGGGGAAGATAAACGCCCATGTCTAACATTAACTTAAAATATTTTGCATACATAGCCGTATCACATTCAAGTGCATCACTATAATTTCTAATACTTTTTTGATTAGTAAAAAATAAAGTCATCATCGATCCAACTCTAGAAATACAAGCATTAGTATGAGTCTCTTTTATATTTTTTTCCCAACCAGCTTGTATTTTTTTTGAAATTTCTTCGAGCTTACAGTAAACATTTTTATTTAGCATTTTTAATGTGGTTAGTCCAGCGCTCATAGCCAGTGGATTACCAGATAAAGTTCCAGCTTGATAAACAGGTCCTTGAGGAGCTAGCATATTCATTATCTCCTTTTTTCCACCATATGCTCCAACAGGAAGTCCTCCACCTATTATTTTTCCTAGGGTTGTAATATCAGGTGTAACACCGTATAATTCTTGAGCTCCACCTTTACTAACTCTGAATCCAGTCATTACCTCATCAAAAATTAGGATAGAATTATATCTATTACAAAGTTTTTTAATACCCTCTAAAAAACTTTTTTCAGGAATGACTAATCCCATGTTACCAGCTATTGGTTCAATAATAACTGCAGCAATATTTTTTGAATTTTCAACAAACAATTTCTCAACAGATTCTAGACTATTAAATTCAGCAGTTAATGTGTCTTTTGCAGTATTTTTAGTTACACCTGGACTATCAGGTAACCCTAATGTAAATGCTCCAGATCCAGCCTTAATTAGAAAACTATCACCATGACCATGATAGTTTCCAGAAAATTTAATAATTAACTCTTTTTTTGTAAAACCTCTTGCCAATCTTATAGCGCTCATAGTAGCTTCGGTTCCAGAGTTAACCATTCTTACTTTTTCAATGGAAGGAACATATTCAATAATTTTCTCTGCCATTTCAGTTTCTATCGTTGTACATGCTCCAAATGTTGAACCATTGATTACAGTTTCATTAACAGATTTAATTATTTTGTTATTACAGTGGCCAAAAATTAATGGACCCCAAGATGAAATACAATCAATATATTCGTTATCATCAATGTCTATCATTTTACTTCCAATACCTTTTTTAAAAAAAACTGGACTACTATTGACACTCTTGAAAGCTCTGACAGGGGAGTTTACACCTCCAGGAATTTTTTCTTTTGCAACATTAAAGGCAATTCTGCTTTTCTTATACATTACTATTTTTTTAGAAATTCGGCTACCTGAATGGCGTGATATGTTATTATTGAATCAGCTCCAGCTCTTTTCATTGAGTACATTATTTCAATAATAACTTCCATTTCGTTAATATGACTATTTTTTGCTGAGGATTTAACCATTGAATATTCACCACTCACGTTATATGCAATTATCGGTAAATTAAACTTACTCTTAACTTTGCTAATTATGTCAAGGTAAGATAAGGCAGGTTTTATTATTACAGCATCAGCTCCTTCATTTAAATCTTGTTCAATTTCTCTAATAAATTCAAATGAATTTTTGAAATTCATTTGATGTGTTTCTCTTTTCCCATCTTCAAACTCACTATTAACCGCTTCTCTGAAGGGTCCATAAAATGATGATGAATATTTTATTGAATAAGGGAAAATAGGTATTTTCTCAAATCCATTTTTGTCCAGTATTTCTCTTATATATTTTACTCTACCATCCATCATATCAGACGGGGCAATTATATCAACTCCAGAGGAAGCTAAAACCAAACTTTGTTTTGCAAGAGTTTTGTTAGTTAAATCATTATCAACATCGTTGTTTTTTACAGTTCCACAATGCCCGTGTGTTGTATAACTACAGTTACACACATCAGCAATAATTAGTAGTTTATCTCCAAATATTTTTTTGATTTCTCTAACAGCTTTTGGAATTATACTTTCAGAACTACATGAAATTTCACCAGTTTCATCTTTTTCTTTTACAACGCCAAATAAAAGTATTTTATTAATGTTTAAATCAATTAATTTTTCACAAAGTTTAACAACATTGTCTATGGAAATCTGAAACTGACCATCCAAAGAGCCTATTTCATTTTTTATATTTTTTCCCTCACAAACAAAAATTGGATAAATTAAATCCTTAGGAAGAATATTAATATCTTCAAACATTTTTCTAACAATTTTGTTGTATCTGAGTCTTCTTAATCTTGATTGTGGATAATTCATTATTTCTTTTTTTTAAAAAAATCTATAATTGCCTGAGAAATTCCTTCGTAAGTTTGCATCTTAGCAGTAGTTGTTGTTTCAAAACCTTTACTTTCAATGTATGATGTTGTTGTTTTTCCAATACTTATAAGTTTACTTTTTCTTGTTTCGTAAAGATTATTAAACGCATCAAAGCATGATGGACTAGTAAAAATAATGTACGGTTCCTCATTGAGTAAATCATCAAGTTTTGAATCTTTTGTTTTATTATAATTCGTTTTGTAAATAATTAGTTTTTCAATGCTGCTAAACTTTTTCAATTCATCATAAAGAGAATTATCAGAAAGATTTCCTTGAACTAATAATGATTTTTGATCTAATAAAACATTATTTGTTTTTAACTCATCTGACATTTCATTTGAATAATTTCTGGAGCATATGTAGTCTGCTTTAAAGCCATGTTTTTTCAACTCCTGAGCCGTTTTATTTCCTATTGTTATTATTTTTTTATTATCTATTTTTTTATTGTTCTTTAAAAAATATTTAATTCCATTCTTCGATGTAAAAATTAGGCAAGTGTAGCTTTTAGTGTCTACATTAATATTTATACTACTTGTACTTATCATTGGAAAGTGATAAACTTTTGCTCCATTTTCACTAAGTTTTAAAAACCCCTCTGAGTAAAACTCATTTGTAGTAATAATTGGAATATTTCTAAGAACTAGCATTTCTAATTTCATTTAAAATTCCTTCAACACCTTGATTAAAAAATTTTTCAGAAAGTTTGTCGCTTAAATGATTCCAATCTTTTATGCTTTCTTTTGCTGATGATCTTATATAATTCTTTCCATCAAGACTTATAACTAAACCATCAAGAAAGATTATATCATTTTTAATATATGAATATGCAGCTATTGGGTAATTACATCCACCACCCATAGATTTCATAAATAATCTTTCAACAGCTGTTGTAATTTTTGTGTATTCATCATTAATTGAGGAAGTTATATTCATTAATTCTTCATTACTTTTTTTTATTTCAACAGCTATAGCTCCTTGACCAGGTGCGTTTAAAAATTTTGATATTTCTAAATATTCTGTAATATGTTTTTGCATGCCAAGTCTTTCAACTCCAGCAGCAGCCAATATTAATCCGTCAAATTCACCTTTTATCATTTTATTGACCCTCGTATCTACATTTCCTCTAATATCAACAACATTTAAATTTGGATTTATTTTCAATAATTGAGCTTTTCTTCTTAAAGAAGATGATCCAATTATATCATCAGAGTTAAAATCTTTTAATTTCTTTTTGTTTTTACTTATTAAAACATCTTGCGGATTTGCTCTTTTTAAAATTGCATTATGTTTAAGAAGTTTATTGTTTTCAACAGGAAGGTCTTTTAAGCTGTGTACAGCTATATGGATATCTTCATTTATTAACATTTTTTGAATTTCATTCACAAAAAAACCTTTATCAATTTTTCTATCCAATACTTGATCTATCATTATGTCACCCTTAGTCTTAATTTTTTTTAATTCAAAATTGTGCTCAGGAAAATTCTTCTCAAGTTTTTGCTTTACCAAGTTTGATTGAAATAATGCAAGCTTACTTCCTCTTGTTCCAATAATAAATGTTTTAGTCATTTAAGAAAATTTGATTAATCACCTTTATCGCTTTTTCATCTTTTCCATTTTTGCTAACTTTTTTTATTTTTTTAACTAACGAATTAGTGTATTTTTTAACAACATCATTGAGTTTTCTGTCAACTATTTCAACTTCTTTAGGATTTTTTTCCTTTAGGCCATTCAATTCACTAAGAGTTTGTTCAATAATACCGTTTTCTATGTCATTTTTAATTGATAATATAGATGGTCTTAAAGTTCTTGAATGTGTCCATTCGTTAAATTCAATTAAAAACTCATCGATGAATTCTTCTGCTTTACTTATTTGTTTTTTTCTTTTCTTGTAATTTTCATTAACAACATCTTTTAAATTATCAATATTGATTATTTCTAATTTTTCAATATTTAGATCACTTGGTAGGTTTCGAGGAACAGATAAATCTATCATAATCAATTTATTTTTTCTTAGCTTGATAATTTCTTTGATTTCACTTTTATTTAAAAGCATTTTTTTGGAACTGGTTAAAAAAAATACAACATCTGAATTTTTGATTTCATTTTTAAAATTTTCAAAATCAATAAAAGTATAACCTAATTCATTGCAAAAATTAATTGCTTTATTTTTATTACGATTAGTTATTTTAATCTTTGAAATTTTCTTTTGTTTTAAATGTTTTATTACAAGTCTTGAGGTTTCGCCTAGCCCAACACAAAGAAATTTTGAATTTGATAATTTATATTTTTTTGTTACTTGCTCAACAGCAGCATAACTAACAGAAACAGCACCTTTGTCAATTCCAGTGTTTGTTCGAATATATTTACCAGTTTCCAATGATTTTTGAATCATTCTTTTTAAAATAGGGCCAAGCATTTTTCTTCTTGTTGCATAGTTGTATGCGTTTTTCAGTTGTTCGACTATTTGAAATTCTCCAACCATCATCGATTCTAGGCCAGACACTAGTCTAAATAGGTGATTAGCAACTTCATGTGATTGTGTGTAATAAAGAAGATATGGTGATAAGCTGTCTTTAAATTTTTTAAATTCAACTAATTCTTTGACTATACTATGAAGAAATTTTTTTTCCTCTCCAATATGATTTTCAAATTCAAAATAAATTTCTGTTCTATTACATGTAGATATAATCATTAAACCTTCAACTCCAACATTTTTTTTTAAAAGATTATTGAAAACTAATTTCTCGGAATCTTCAAAATAAAATCTTTCTCTAAGTTCTACTGGAGCAATTTTATAATTGATGCTTATTAATCCTATCAATTTGATAATTTGTTCAAAAATACCTTTTATAGTGATTACAAAAACAACGCTAAAGGTTCAAAATATATCAAATAACGAACATCTGTTAATTAGAATAATTCTAAATAGTAAATTGCAAAATAAGTTATTTCAGAAATTTACTGAGTTGATTCTTTTTTGGCAGCTCGCATTTATCTTTTTTACCAAAAATTTTATATCGATTATTTGCAATAATTTTATAAAAAAAATTGCTTAGAAATATTGGAGTTAAATCCAAAACTAATCGAAGTAAATAAAATTTACCTAAATCTTTTAAAATATGCTTAATTGCCTCACTTTCATAAAATATATTATTTCCTTTAATCAACATTATGGAATCAATTGATTTGTTAATATCCGTATTCTTCTTGTAAAAATTTGATTGAATATTTGCAAATAAGTATTTATCATCTTTGTCATTATGTAACACCCAACTAAGAAATGAGTTACACATTATACATAGGCCGTCAATGATTACAATACATTTTTTTTGTCCCATTTTTCCAAAAACATAACAAAAATATATTTAAAAAATTAATTTAAAAATTATATTCAACTCCAGCATAAAATCCAAAAGGGTGTCCAGGTCTTAGTCCTGCTGGTGCTCTTGAAACCGCATATTTATTATTAAACAAATTTAAAAGCTTTGATTTTAATGATATGTTTTTTTTGATATTGTAATTGAAAGAAACATCAAAAATGAAATATGATGGAATTTCTGCTGAACCATCTGCAAGAGTTGAGAACTTACCATTATAATTAGCATTTAAATTAAACTCAAAAATATTTGTCTCATAACTTATAGATGTGTTCAGTTGGTTTTGAGGAATGTAAGGTATTCTGTCTCCATCACTAACTTCTCCCCAGATATCTTGAGTGCTTCCAAAATCTGATAAAAATTTTGCATTTGTTAAAGTATATGAAAATGAAAAGGGAATTTTAACTTTAGCGCTTTTAATAATATTTGATGTTAATAGAATTTCCAATCCATTAACCAATGCTTCTCCAGCGTTAAATGGATCTAATTCACCAAATCCACCAGTTGCCGCTAGATCATTTCCAAGTAAATTACTGTAATTATTAGAGTAAAAAATTACCTCACCATTAAAATTGTTAACAGAAAATCTTGTTCCAAGTTCAAAATTAATACTTTCTTCTGCTTTTTGTCCCTCAGAGCTTCCTGGTGGAGAGTAACCTTTGTGTATTCCACTAAAAATGGATAATTTATTGCTCAATGTGTAGTTTAACCCAATGCCTGGAATAAAGACTGATACTTTATTCTCTATACTAGATAAATTGCTAAAGTCCCTTTTTGGGTTTGACTCACCAAAATCATCTCTGCTTAATTTTATAGATTCAAATCTAATTCCAGGTGATACAGTGAATCTATTATTCTTGTACTTATACATGACGTAAGAAGCAATAGAATTTGCTGAACTAATTCTATTTCCTTGAGAGCCTTTATCTCCATAGACGCCAAGTGACATAAAGCTATTGTTTATGTTGTATGTATCCTCCCACTGAAACCTATCTTCTTCATCGTAGTGGACTCTTAATCCGAATTCAAGGTCATTGAAAGAGTTGTTTTTGCCATACCAATGGTAATCTATTTTAGTTTGAATTCCCTTGGATATATATTTTCTATTGTTTGCTTTTACTTTTAATGAATTTTCTAAATCTAAATCTCCTTTAAGAATAGACATATGACCTGGGTATTTTTCTGGACTGGAAATTACTTTTGAAATTTTTTGTGAGCTTTCCTCAAACACGACATCATCGAGTTTGTACCAATTTCTTTTAAACCCATTGAAATAAAAATTAGATGTAATTCTAAATTGTTTTGAAAAATTTAGTTCGTACGTTAATAAATATTGAATATGATCTGCATCCATTTTATCTTTCTCAGATCCAGGATATCTAAGAAAAGGATTTTTTTCAAAATCATTCTCTGTTAAACCAAGATAGGTTTCGTTTGAAATTTCGTCATAATGATGAAATTTAAACTCTAAACTTTGTTTCGTTTTTCTTTTTTTAGAAATTTCAATTCTTAACTTGGCAGTAATTTCATTTATATCAAAACCAGTATTTAAATTATTTCCTAAAGATTTAAATCCATTTGAATTATAGTTTAGGTATTCGATCATATATCTGAAGTTATCATAACTATTTCCAAAGGTTGTATGGCTCTGTCCCGTGCTAAAACTCCCATAACTAGTTGATATCTTTCCTTTAAATGAATTTGGAATCTCAGTAGAAACAAAGTTTATCGCACCACCAGTTGTGTAGGGTCCATACTGAATTTGACTACTTCCTTTTAACACTTCTACAGCATTCATTCTAGCAATTGACGGAAAATAGTATGCAGACGATGCGCTGTACGGAGCAGGAGAGATCAATACTCCATCCTCCATTATAGCTATTTTTGAGCTTCTCTCTGGAGATGTTCCTCTAATACTAATATTAGGTCTTAATCCGAAACCATCTTCTTCATAGAAATTAATACCTGAAATTTTATTTAAGGCTCTATTGATGTCAGTGTAATTAAACTCAGCAAGTTCATTTGTTGACAGGTAATAAGCAGCCCCTGTTCTGTTTTTTGCAACAAACTTATTTCCTAAGATTGAATTTCCTTTTATAATAACTTCATCAAGCAATGTAATTGAGTCCTTAGCTTTTTCATCAATGTTTTTTTGTGAATTTAAAATACAGCAGAATAATATCAGAAAAAATGTTTTTTTGTTCAAATTACGTAATTTAGAATGATTCTAAATCAATTTTTTGCTAATATAGAATTATTATTTAGAATTAGTCTAAATAAAGGATTTTTTTTTTCTTTGTAAAGATTTATTTTTCAAATTTTAAATATGAATAGATTTTTAAAAATATTTTTCATACTATTTCTTTATTCATGTCAAACAAATAATGTAAATAATGAAATAAATATTTACAGTCAAAGACACTACGCAGTGGACGAGTTACAGTATAAAAATTTTACCGAGGAAACTGGCATTAAAATTAATGTAACCAAAGCTAATGCTGATGAACTAATACAACGACTTAAACTAGAAGGAGAAAGTAGTCCTGCTGATTTATTTATAACTGTTGATGTTGGTAAATTATGGCAAGCAGGTGATATGAACCTATTACAAAAAATTAATGACTCAACAGTAACAAAAAATATTGATAAAAATTTTCTTGATCCTAATGATTATTGGGTTCCTGTAACATATCGATCAAGAATTATAGTTTACAGCAATGAGAGAGTAAAAGAAAATGAGCTGAGTACTTATGAAGATTTAGCAAATGAAAAATGGAAAAATAGATTACTTATTAGATCTTCATCCAATTCATATAATCAAGCATTAATGTCATCCTTAATAGCTAATTTGGGTTCTGATTTAGCAGAGTATTGGTCTAGAAAAATTGTAGATAATCTTGCAAGAGACCCTAAAGGAAATGATAGAGATCAAGTAAAAGCAATAGCAGCTGGTCAAGGAGACATAGCAGTTGTAAATTCATATTACATTGGATTGTTGTTATCTTCAGAAAAAGATGAAGAATTAGAAGCTGGAAAAGCAGTAAGTGTATTTTTTCCTAATCAAGCAGAGGGTGAAAGAGGTGCTCATATAAACGTCTCTGGAATTGCTTTAACCAAAAACTCTCCTAATAAAGAAAATGCAATGAAACTGATCAAATATCTTACTTCTCCAAAAGCTCAACAAACATATGTAGATAACACATATGAATATTCAGTAATACCCTCAATTGAGCCAAATGAAATTGTGAAAAATTGGGGTAATTTCAAAAAAGATAATCTGGATTTAAATATGTTAGGTTCAAAAAGAAATGAAGCTGTTCGTATATTTGATAAATCAGGTTGGAAATAAATTTAATAAAACTTAAAAAAAATTTAAAAAGTCTAATAAGCGTAACTTTATTAGTTGCGCTTGTTCTTTTACCTGTAATTACTTTAATTATTAGTTCAATTAACCTTGATACCAGTAATTTTAAGTACTTGTGGGATTATTTGCTTATTGATTATAGTTTTGATACTATATATTTATTATTTCTCACTTTATTATTTTCATTACTATTAGGAATTTTACCTGCATGGTTTATTAGCGTGAATAAATTTAGAGGCAGAAAAATTTATGACCTTCTACTTTATCTTCCACTTGCAATACCTACCTACATAATGTCTTTTTCATACGCCGAAATTTTAAGTTTTTCTGGTCCTTTTCAAAATTTAGTCAAAGACTATTTTCCAAACTTTTCTGATATTGTAAATAGGGATTATTTACAAATTGAAGTTTTAGCTCTACTACTTTCATTTTCACTTTTTCCATATCTATATGCTGCATGTAGAATATCCTTTTCAATGATTGGTAAAAATTATATTAATCTTTCAAAAAATCTTGGACTAAATGAAATAAAAACTTTTTTTAAAGTTGGAATTCCTTTGTCAAGACCATCAATTTTTTCAGCTATTTTTCTCATAAGTATGGAAGTTCTTAATGAATATGGTGCCGTAAGTTATTTTGGTGTTAACACATACACAAGTGGAATTTTTAGAGCTTGGGGTTCTCTAGCAGATATTAATACTGCATCATTACTTTCGGTTTTTTTATTTTTTGTGGTTTTTGTTTTCTTCTTAACTGAAAAATTTTTTACAAATAAGTATAAATATGATATAAAAATCAATTCCATTTCAGATCACAAATTTCACAACACAAATTTTAAATTACTTTTAATTCACACAGTTTGTTTAGCTATTATTTTTTTCTCTCTTATTATTCCAATTATTTTCATGATAAATAACGCTTTTATAGTCAGTGATAATATAGATTTTGATAATTTAATTTTATTAACAAAAAATACAATTTTAGTTTCTTTAATTTCAACAATTCTTATATTGATTACTGTTCTCGGTATTCAATTTTTAAGTAGAGTTTCTAGTGTAAAATTTTTAAGATTTACAAGTAATTTAATATCACTTTCGTATGCTCTTCCTGGTGCTGTGATTGGAATTTCATTAATTTTACTATTCTCTCCTGTTAATGATTTTTTTGGATTTTTGATAATTGGATCTTTTCCGGTATTGATTTATGCCTACTTTATAAGGTACATGGCTGTAGCAGTTTCTCCAATTTCTTCTAGTTTTGAAAAAATATCAACCAAATTAGATGATACAGGTAAAAATTTAGGATTAAATCCTTTTAAATATTTTAGTAAAATCTTTATTCCGTTGAATAAAAAAGCCATAATTATAGCTTTTTGTATTTCCTTTGTTGATATCATGAAAGATCTTCCTTTGACACTAATTTTAAGGCCATTTAATTTTGATACACTTGCTACAAAAACATATGAATTAGCAGTTGAAGAAATGATTACAGAATCTGCCATATATTCACTTGCAATTATTAGCTTTGGTTTTATTTTATTATCAGTATTAAATTTAACTCAATCCAAATCATAAATGTTTTTAAAAGTTTCTAATCTAAAAAAAATGTATGGTAACGATGAACCTATTATTAAATCACTAAATTTTAGTGTTAAGAATAGTGAGATTATTTCTTTTATTGGGGAGTCAGGTAGTGGTAAAACAACTTTTTTAAGATGCCTGGCGGGGCTTGAGGAGGTTGACTCTGGTAAAATTGAACTTAATGGAAAAATATTAAATGATTCAAATACCTTAATTGAATCCCACAATAGAAAAATTGGATTCGTATTCCAAGATTATCCTTTATTTCCGCACCTTAACGTGGCTCAAAATATTATTCTAAATCTTGAAAAAAAGTATAAACTAAACCTAGAAAATATTTTAGAATTAACTAATTTAAATTTTCTTAAAAAAAGGTATCCTCATGAACTTTCTGGTGGTGAACAACAAAGAGTTGCGATTGCTAGGGCAATTATTCGAGAGCCTGATTTGTTATTATTAGATGAACCTTTCAGTAATCTAGATTCAGCTATTAAATCACAAATAAAAAATGAAATAAAAAGGATTGTTAAAGATTTAAATATTACGACGATATTAGTAACTCATGACATAAAAGATATTCTTGAAATATCAGACAGAATATTGATTTTTAAAGCAGGTGTACTGCAGCAGTATGATACACCATCTGATGTTTATTGCAAACCAGTTAATTGTTATTGTGCTGAAATGCTTGGAAAATTAAATCCAATAGTTGAAAATCACAAAAATTTATTTATTCGACCCGAGAGTGTAAATATTGTACAAAATTCAGATCATGAAGGTACAGTTGTTAAATCAATTTTCTCCGGAAAAGAATTTTTACTGAAAGTATTAGTTGGTGATAATTATTGGAATTTATATTCGAAAAATTCTTATAAGTCTGGATGTAAAATATATCTAGACTTTAACAAAGAAGATTTAATTGATTTTCCTGAAAATTGTAAAGGTTTCTTTAAAGTGTAGATTATAACATAGCAAGGTTAATATATTTACACTATATTTGTGCGCAATTATTTCTTAATTGCTATGGCTTCAAATAATTCAAAATTTTTAGAAATTGGTTTAACATTCGATGATGTTCTTCTAGTTCCTGCATACTCTGAAGTTTTACCTTCAGAAGTTTCATTACATTCTAGATTTTCTAAAAATCTTAAATTAAAGGTTCCAATTGTCTCTGCTGCGATGGATACTGTTACTGAAAGTAAAATGGCAATTGCGATGGCTCAAGAGGGTGGGATTGGTGTAATTCATAAAAATTTATCAATTGAAGAACAAAGTGACAAAGTAAGAAAAGTTAAAAGATCTGAGTCTGGGATGATTCTGGATCCAATTACATTGTCTAAATCTAAAACTGTTGCAGATGCTTTAAATTGCATGAAGGAATACAGTATTGGTGGAATTCCAGTTGTTGATAGTAATAAAAAGTTAATTGGTATTGTAACTAATAGAGATTTGAGGTTTGAAAAACAACTTGACAAAAAAATTGGGGATGTTATGACTTTTAAAAATCTTGTTACAGGATCTAAAAAGTTAACATTAAAAGAAGCTGAAATAATCCTTCAAGAAAATAAAATTGAAAAATTACCAATTGTAGATAAAGACTATAAGTTAATCGGATTAATTACTTTTAGAGATATTCAAAAATTAACAACTAAACCGTCTTCAAACAAAGATGAATTTGGAAGACTAATGGTTGCAGCTGCAGTTGGAGTAGGAGGCGATTCGATCGAAAGAACAGAAATGCTACATAATGCCGGATTAGATGCTGTGGTTATCGATACAGCACATGCTCACACAAGTTCTGTTTTAGAAACAATCAAGAAATTAAAATCAAAATTCCCTTCACTAGATGTTGTTGCTGGAAATATTGCAACTGGTGATGCTGCAAAGTTTTTAGCTAAAGCTGGTGTAGATGGAATTAAAGTTGGAATTGGCCCAGGTTCAATATGTACTACACGTATAATTGCTGGTGTTGGATATCCGCAGTTATCTGCAATTCACAATATTTCAAAAGCTTTAAAAGGAAGTGGTATTCCAGTTATTGCTGATGGAGGAGTTAAGCACACAGGCGATATAACTAAAGCAATTGCTGCAGGAGCTGATTGTGTTATGTTAGGTTCATTACTTGCTGGAACTCATGAGTCACCAGGTGAGACAATTATTTATGAGGGAAGAAAATTTAAAACCTATAGAGGAATGGGATCACTTGAAGCAATGCAAAAAGGAAGTAAAGAAAGATACTTTCAATCCAATGTGGATGACAAAAACAAGCTTGTTCCTGAAGGAATTGTGGGTAGAGTTCCATATAAAGGTTTTATTGTAGAAAGCATGTATCAATTTGTTGGTGGAATTAGATCAGGCATGGGATATTGTGGAGCAAACACGATAGATGATTTAAAAAATAAATCATGTTTTGTTCAAATTACTAGAGCAGGACTAGATGAAAGTCATCCTCACAATATTACAATTACTAAAGAGTCACCAAATTATTCCAGATAATTGAAAAAGATTTTTATTTTTTTTCTCGTTTTTTTGGGTTGTGATATCTCAGCTCCTATTGAAAGTGAGGTTGTGGCTAGAGTAGGTGAAAATACTTTAATCAAAGAAGACATAATTAATTTGGTTCCAGACGGCTTAAGCAAAGATGACTCAATTAAAATATTAACCAAATACATTGATAATTGGGCATTGAATCAACTTATACGTGAAAATGCAGAATTGAACCTCTCTGTTGATGAAATTGAAGAAATAACTAAGCTTTCAGAAAAGTATTATAATGAACTTTTTATTACTGCATATAAAAATAAAGTTGCTGCAGTTAATTCAGATACAATTGTAAATTCTTCGGATGTGATTGATTATTATGAAGAATTCAGAGATAATTTTAAACTTTATGAAGATATTATTAAAGGAAGATATGCTAAACTGAGTAAAGATAATTTCAATCTTCAAGAGATTAAAAGAAGATTTAGAAGATTAAATAATAATGATAAATCATTTTTTGATTCAATTTCAATTCAGCTTTTGAATTATTCATTTAACGATTCAACATGGATTAATAAAAATTTATTTTTTAATAAAATCCCTGTTTTAAATGATCTAGAAAAAGAAAAAATTGTTAAAAATATGTTATACCATTCAAAAGAAGATTCTATGGATCTATATTTGGTAAAAGTTAATGATTATAAAAAGGTAGATGATGTCGCTCCAATAGATTATATTTATGGTCGAATTGAAGAAATTCTTCAGAATAGAAAGAGAGTTGATTTTATTAAAAAATTTGAAAAAGAAATTTTAGACAATGCAAAGAAAGATAACAAGTTTCAGTTTAATAAGTAAAGCAGCATTCACAATAATCTTACTGATCTGCAATACACTTAGCTCTCAGCAAAAAATTAAGATTGACGGTCTTGCAGCTGTTGTAGGTGACTTTATCATTCTTGACTCAGATATTGATAAGACATTAATTGATCTACAATCTCAAGGTGTTGCAACTGATAATCTAGACAAATGTAGTTTACTAGGTAAATTAATGGAAGATAAGCTTTATGCTCATCATGCTGAACAGGATAGTTTAGAAATTGACAATCAACAAATATTTAACTATGTTGATCAAACGATTGAATATTTTGTTAGTCAGCTAGGAGATATTGATAAGGTTTTAGAATTCTATAAAAAAGAAGATGAACAGACTTTTAGGCAAGAACTTTTTGAAATCAATAAAGTGAATCAGCTTTCACAAAAAATGCAATCTAAAATTGTAGATGAAATTGAAATTACACCTGAAGAAGTAAAGCAATTTTTTAATGATATTCCAAGATACGATTTGCCAATTTTTGGTGCAGAATTAGAGATATCTCAGATTGTTGTTAAACCTGAAGTTAGTGAAGCTGAGAAGAAGAAAGTTATAGATAGACTTGAATCAATTCGAGATGATGTTGTTGTGAATGGATCTAGTTTTGCTACTAAAGCGATCTTGTACTCACAGGATCCAGGCTCAAGATCTACTGGTGGAAAATATACTTTAAATAGAAATAGACCACAAATGGTAAAAGAATTTAGAGATGTTGCCTACAGACTAAAAGAAAATGAAGTTTCTGATCCATTTGAAACCGAATTTGGTTGGCACATTGTTAAGGTTGATAGAATTAGGGGACAGGAAGTAGACGTAAGACATATTCTTCTAACACCAGAAATTTCACCTGATGCAATGTCAGAAGCAAAAAAGAAAGTTGATTTAATTAGAAAGAGAGTAGTAGATGAAGAATTAACTTTTCAAGAAGCTGCTAAATCTTTTTCTGATGAAAAATCTACAAAAAATAATGGAGGTGTTCTCATCAATCCAACAACTGGAGATACAAGATTTGAGTTAACTAAAATTGATCCAGTATTATATAATCAGATTCAAAGACTTGGAGATAACGAAATTTCATCACCTCTTCTTGAACAAGATCGTCAAGGTAATCAAAGTTATAAATTGATAATGGTTTCTGATAGGTTTGATGAACACGTAGCCGATTACTCTAAAGATTATATAAAAATCAAAGAACTAGCTTTAAAAGAAAAACAACTTACCGCAATCCAAAAGTGGATGAATGAAAAGATTATTGATACTTACATCTCTGTAAATAATCAAAACAAACAGTGTAATTTTGCGAATAAGTGGTTAAAAAATTAATATCAATTCTAGTTTCAACTAGATTAACAGCATTTCTCTTCATTTCATTTTCATTAGCTATGGCTATTGGGACCTTCATTGAAAGTTTTTATGGTACTGATGCATCTAAAATTTTAGTTTATAATGCCACTTGGTTTGAAGTTATGATGCTTTTATTTGTTATTAACTTTGCATATAACATCAAAAGATATAGCCTTCTTAGAAAAGAGAAATTTGCTGTATTAATTTTACATATATCTTGGATACTCATAATTGTTGGTGCTGGAATAACAAGATACATTGGTTATGAAGGTATAATGCCAATAAGAGAAGGAGCTAATTCAAATCAGTTTTTATCAACTGACACCTATGTTACTGTTCTAGTGGATGGTGAGATGAATGGTCAACCAAAGAGAAAGATGCTAGAAAAAAAAGTTCTACTTTCTGAGGCTACAGATTTTCATAACAAATTGGAGGTTTTGTCAAAATTTGAAGAATTCTTTCAATTTGGATTTAACAATGATTTTAATGATCAAAATTTTAAAGTTGAATACTTAGATTTTGTTGAAAATGTTGAATATAAAGTTGTTGAAGGAGATAGTGATAAAAAGTTTCTCAAACTGGTAGAAGCCTCAAGCGGGGATCGTCATGATCATTATCTTGAGGATGGGGAAGTTACTAATATCCATGGTGTATTATTTTCTTTAAATAATAAAATTGATGGAGCTATAAACATCACTTCTGATGGTTATGATCTTTTCATTGAATCTTCTTTTAATGGATCATATATGAGAATGATCGATCAACTTAATGGACGAGTTGAAAAAGAAATTCAAGACGAATTACAATATAGGAGTCTTTACAATATCGCAGGATTACAATTTGTTTTTCCAGAACCAATTATTAGTGGTAATTATAAACTAGTAAAAAATGAGGAAGAAGAAACAAATCAAAATCTGTTAAAATTAAAAATCTCAAGTAATGGTGAGCAAAAAATAGTAGAGTTGGCAGGTGGCAAAGGAGTTGCTGATCAATATCAAACTTTTTCATTGGCAGGACTTGATTTTTCACTGAAATATGGATCTCTTTTATATGAATTACCTTTCTATTTAAAATTAAATGACTTTATAGCCGAAAAATATCCTGGTACTGAAAAAAGCTATAGTAGTTTTATGAGTAGAGTTAGCGTTGACAGTGATAAAACTTTCGACTATGATATTTATATGAATCATATTCTTAACCATAAAGGATATAGATTTTTTCAGGCATCATTTGATCCAGATGAAAAGGGTACTATTTTATCAGTAAACAAAGATTTTTTTGGAACTCTAGTTACCTATATAGGTTACATTTTGCTTTATATAGGTTTAGTTGCAATAATGTTATATGGAAAAACTAGATTTAAAGATTTATCTGTTAGGCTAGATAAATTAAAGTCAAAGAGAATAAATCTATCTGTTTTCTTATTATTTTTTTCTACTGCAGTTTTAGGTCAGGTAGATTATACTCATGATGGAGATAATTTTTCCATGGATCCTACAATTAAGAATTATGTGGTTGATTTACAACATGCAAATAAATTTGGTGAAATTGTAATTCAAGATGCTGGTGGAAGAATGAAGCCATTGAACACTTTTTCATCAGAACTTTTAAGAAAAGTAAGTAAATCAGATACATACAATGATTTAAATTCTGATCAAGTTTTTTTATCAATACTTAGAAATCCTCTTGCATGGTACTCTGAACCCGTAATTTACTTAAAAAGAGGAAATGACAGTATTAGAAATATTATTGGTGTTGATAAAGAAAGTAAATATGCAGCATTTATTAATTTCTTTGATGATAGAGGTAATTATAAGTTATCTTCTTACCTAGAAAAAGCTTATAAATCATCTCTACCAAATCAGTTTGAAAAAGATTTTATAGCTACTGATAGAAAAGTAAATCTATTTTTTTCTGCTTTAGAAGGAGAAATTCTTAAAATTTTCCCTATCCCAAATGACGAAAATAATAAGTGGATTTCTCAATCCGAAGTTAAAGATTATAACTATCAAAATGTTGATTCTTTGTTTGTGAATAATATTGTTCCA
>CENP01013189.1_pt1 | contig 28596 bp, 31 predicted proteins | sample 361281 | NCBI WGS metagenome assembly CENP01 (sample SAMEA2591122, study PRJEB7988) | marine metagenome | biome: marine biome (ENVO:00000447); feature: deep chlorophyll maximum layer (ENVO:xxxxxxxx); material: saline water (ENVO:00002010), including plankton (ENVO:xxxxxxxx) | depth 70 m | reverse complement strand
AATTTCACGTGAAACTCTATGAAAAGTCTAAAATAAAATGTAAATTTCTAAGTAGTATCAAACAAAAAATCTCTATTGAGTTTAGCTTATATGAGAATGACTATCAATCTCATAAGCTAGAGAGCAGTTACATAGTTTGCAGGGCATTCAAAAAATTACCCAAAATTCTTGAAATTTCACGTGAAAAAGCTTCTAAACCTCATAAATTAATCATTCTTAAGGGAAAAGATACACAGGAAAAAATAAAAAGTGCTTTTAAAGGACATAATCATAAGTATAGATTGATAAACAGCATAACAGATAAAGAATCTAAAATAATTATTGCTGAGACAGTTAAATAATAAATGGATAGATCAATACTATCGGTAATTAATCAAAAAGGCGGAGTTGGCAAAACTACAACCGCAATTAACCTTGCCAGCACCCTAGCATTGAAGGGTAAAAAAATTTTGGTAATTGATCTTGATCCTCAAGGTAATGCCACTACAGGATTAGGAAAATCAAACAGTGACGATTTTAAAAATGTTTACAATATGTTAATTGGCAAAGTTTCTCTTGAAGAGGTTATACAAGAAAGCAATGTATCAGGATTAGACTTAATAGGATCCAATGTAAATCTTTCAGGCCTAGAAGTAGAAACTGCCAACGACTCTAACCGCGCATTTATTTTAAAAGAAATTCTAAAGAATGAAAAAAATAAATTTATCTCAAAATATGAAAACATATTTATTGATTGTCCACCATCCTTAAGTCTTTTAACCATAATGTCATTAGTTGCAGCAGATGAAATTTTAGTTCCACTTCAAACGGAGTTCTTTGCTTTAGAGGGAATTACACAATTAACTAAAACCATTGATAGGATTAAAGAAAACCTTAACCCGAGGTTATGTATAAGAGGAATTTTATTAACCATGTTTGATAAAAGAAACAAACTGTCCTCTCAGGTTGATGATGAAGCTAGAAAATTTTTTAAAGAGAAAGTTTATCAAACGGTTATACCTAGAAATGTTAGATTATCAGAGGCACCTTCCCATGGAATGCCTTGTGTGATTTATGATAAAAATTGTTTAGGAAGTAAATCATATTTTAATTTAGCCGAGGAGTTTATCAGTCAATCAAAAGATAAGTTGGGAAGCGCAGCATGAGCAGCTCTAAAAAAAAAGGACTTGGCAAAGGTCTTTCAGCCTTATTTGGAGAACTTAACGTAAAGGAAACTCAAAGCGATGGAGATAAAAAAAGACAAAGCCAAAAAACCGCATTAATAGGCGAACTTAATAGAAACAAATACCAACCCAGATCAAATTTTAATGACGATAAATTGAACGAGCTTTCCGAGTCAATTAAACAAAACGGATTGATACAGCCCATAGCCGTAAGACACGATAAAGCTGATCCTGGTAAATTTGAAATAGTAGCTGGAGAAAGAAGATGGATGGCGGCTCAAAAAGCTGGATTACACGAAGTTCCTATAGTTCTTTTGGATTTAAATGACAATCAAGCTTTAGAAGTTGCAATAGTTGAAAATATTCAAAGAGAAGATTTAAATATTGTAGAAGAAGCAAAAGGTTATGATCGATTAAGATCTGAATTTGGATATGATCATGAAAAAATTGCAAAGTTTATGTCGAAAAGCAGAAGTCACGTCAGCAATACCCTCCGATTACTTACACTGCCCAAGGATGTGATTTCAATGTTGGAAGATGGACTGCTTACAGCAGGTCAGGCAAGACCATTGGTTGGATTACCAAGAGCTTCTGATATTGCTGAAGAAATTATAAATAAAAAGTTAAGTGCAAGACAGGTTGAGCGCTTTACTAATACTGAAAAAAGACCTTTATCATTAATAAAAACAGTTGATTCAAATATAGAAGCAATTAAAAATGAAATAGAGGCAAGTCTTGGATTAAAAGTTATGATTTCGAATAAAAGAAATAATTCAGGAAAAATAACTATACATTATAGTAATTTAGAGCAGTTCGACCTGATATCTAAGTTGCTTAAGCAGAAGTAGATGCTTCACCACAGAGCTTTATTAACAAATCTTTTATCAAAACATCTTTCTTGATGAGCGAGTTGCTTTTCATAGCTAATTCAATGTCTATTATTTTTTTTAATGCTTCCTCTAATTTTAAATGATTCCATTTTTTTAATTGGGCTAAAAATATTGGTCTGTCTTTCCAAAAAATTTTACTCTTTGTTCCTTCAACTAACTCAATCTCATTTTGAGGATTAGTGCTATTAAGTTTAATTTCTAAAAGTTTAAAAATTTTATTTGATATCAAATTAAGATAAAAAAAAGTTTCTTCCTGTAAAAATTCCACCTCTCCCATTAGTTTATTAAGGCTATTTTTATCTCCATTTAACGCTGCATCTGTTATCTCACTAAAATTTGAGTTAGTTTTTATATTTAAAAGCTCTTCTAGTTCTATTTTATTTATTAATTTTTTATTAAAAAAACTTTTTATCTTTTTAATCTCACTTTTTATGGTTTTTCTATCTTTATTGGAATTAATCATTATTAAATTTGTTATTTCCGGTGTTAAACCTTTATAAGTTATTAAGCTTGAATTTATATAATTTCTCAGAGTTATTTCATTGTCTTGATAACAAGCAATTATTCCTAAATCTTTTATTTTTTCAAAGTGTGCTCTTAATTTTGATCTTTTTTCTAATTGATTAGAGAAAATGAAAATTTTTACATCTTCCTTCAAATCATTTAAAGCCTCAAATATTTCTTCAAAAATTTTATCTGAAACTTCGTGGATAAAAATTATTTTTTTTTTTGAAAATAATGAAGAATTTGAAATAAAATTATCTAATATTTTCTTATTATTATAAATCTCCTCATGAAAAAGATTAATTACTTCAGAGTTTTTACTATCTTTTAATATTTTTTCTTTAATATCATCTTTAATACCATTATTTTCACCGTACATTAAAACTGATTTAAATTTACTTAAAATGCTGTGATCTTTTTCTATAATATAGCTTTTTAATATCATTTAATTTTTATATGAGATTTTAAAATAATTTAAAATTTCTTCAGCCACTTGATTAGTTAAGTTTATTGTTTCTTTTTTTTCTGCATTAATTGTATCAATGTGTTTAGGTTTGACATCAAAATTACTATTCTTTATAAAACTTCTTCTTGTTGTTTTATCACTATTTAAACTAGTAATTATTAAGTCAGCTCTAATTACAATGTCATATTTAGTAACCTTACCACTATTATCTTTGTTTCTAACTTTTCTAACTTTATTAGCGGTCAAACTAATTTCTATCTTATCACTGCCTTCGCTAGAGGAAATCAATAGGATTTCATTTTGCAAAATACGGCCTATTTTTTTATTTCCGGCTAATGTAATTTGTCTTACATTAAGATTATTTTCACTTTCAAGATTAATATTTTTATATCCACAAGACGACATAAAAATTAAAAATATAAATAAGCTAGAAATTTTTTTCATTTTATTAATCTGTTAAATAATTTAATATTTTATTTTTTACAAAAATTATCTTTTGTACATTTTTATTTTGTAAATGCTTGTTAACTTTAGCACTATCTTTACTTAATTTAATTAGATCTTTTTCAGGTAAATTTTGTTTAGCTTCTATAATTTCTCTTGTTTTTCCATTAATTTGTATTGCTACTTTTATTAATAGATTTTGCATCAAATCATCTTTTATAATAGGCCATTTATCAGTATTTTTTTCTCCTAATTTTTCTAAAGATTCACTAGCTACATGAGGTATAAAAGGTATTAAAATTTTCATAAAATCTATCAAAATTTTTCTTAGCAGTTCATTTGAAATTGGTTTTGAGATGTGTTCGTTAATTAAGTTATAAATTTCATGAACATTTGCTACGGCAACATTGATTTGGAAATTTTCAATAGAGCCTGTAATTTTGTGTAAATGTTTATGAAATTGGCTTTCAATTTTTTTTTCCATTTCCTTTGATATTTCTTGATTTTTACGTTCAATAACTTTGCTATTCAAACTCCAAATTTTTTGTAAAAATTTATAAGAAGCAGTTACCCCTTGATTTGACCATTGAATGTCTTTTTCTGGAGGGCTATCAGATAAGATAAACCATCTCACCGCGTCCGCACCATAAATTTTAATCATACTCTCGGGGTCTATTATATTCTTTTTAGATTTTGACATCGCCTCAGACGGACCTATAGTGATTTTTGATTTATCAGTTTTTTTAACAGTTTGATCGTTTGATCCTTTTTCAATTTCATCAGGAGATAACCAACTCCCTTTGTTATCTTTATATGTTTCATGACAAACCATTCCTTGCGTAAACAATCCTTTAAAAGGCTCACTGTATTTAATAGAGCTGTTATTAGCCTTTAAAGCTTTCATAAAAAATCTTGAGTAAAGTAAATGAAGAATTGCGTGTTCAATTCCTCCTATATATTGATCTACAGGCATCCAGTAATTTAAGTCATCTATTTCAAATGGTCTTTCTTTAGATTTTGGTGAACAAAATCTCATAAAATACCAAGATGAATCAACAAAAGTATCCAAAGTATCTGTTTCCCTTGTCGCTGGCTTTCCTGTTTTTTTATGCTTTGTTTTTTTCCATTCCTTATGATTCTCTAAAGGATTTCCAGAGGTGCTTAGATCTATATTCTCAGGAAGTTTAATAGGAAGTTCATCTTTTTCTACTGGAACAATACTTCCATCTTCCAAATAAATCATTGGAATTGGACATCCCCAATATCTTTGTCTCGATATTCCCCAATCTTTTAAACGAAATGTAATTTTTTTTTTTCCTATATTTTTTTTTTCTATTTCCTTTATAATCTTATTTTTTGCGCCCTCTACTTTTAAACCATCTAAAAATTCTGAATTTACTAAGACACCGTCCTCAGTAAAAGCTTCGCTTCTTTTATCGAAATCACTGTGCTTTTTTCCATCTGGTGATACTACTTCTAAAACATCTAATTTATATTTTTTTGCAAAATCCATGTCTCTCTGATCATGTGCAGGACATCCAAATATTGCACCAGTTCCATAGTCCATTAAAACGAAATTTGCTACAAATATTGGTAATAATTTATTCTTTACGAAAGGATGTTTAACGAATGATTTAGTTTTATAGCCAATTTTTTCAGCTATAGCTAGCGCCTCTTCAGTTGTTCCTACTTTTAAGCATTCATTCTTAAAATCAATAAAAGTTTTTTCGTTCTTAAATTTCTCACAGAAAGGATGATCAGCAGAGATAGCGACAAAAGAGGCTCCAAATATAGTATCGGGACGAGTTGTAAATACTTTGATATTGGATTTTTTAGCTTCAGTTGTTTCAAAATCAATTTCACAACCTATTGACTTTCCAATCCAATTTTTTTGCATCAACTTTACTTTCTCTGGCCAATTATTAAGTTTTTCTAAATCTTCTAGAAGTTCATTTGAAAACTTAGAAATATTAAAGAACCACTGAGAAAGTTTTTTTCTTTCAACCAGTGCATCCGATCTCCAACCACGACCGTTTATAACTTGCTCATTTGCAAGAACGGTTTTTTCAACAGGATCCCAATTAACATAATTTTCTTTTCTACTTATGAAACCTTTATTATATAAGTCTATAAATATTTCTTGCTGATGCTTATAATAGCTTTCATCACAAGTTGAAATTTCTAAATTCCAATCAATTGATAATCCAAGCATCTTAAGTTGTCTTTTCATTTCAGCAATATTTTTTTGCGTCCAAATTTTTGGATTAAGATTATTCTCACGTGCTGCATTTTCTGCAGGCAAACCAAAGGAGTCCCAACCCATTGGATGTAAAACATTAAAAGAATTTAGGTATTTATATCTAGCTATCACATCTCCGATTGTATAATTTCTAACATGGCCCATGTGAATTTTTCCTGATGGATATGGAAACATTTCCAAGCAATAAAACTTTTTTTCTTTGTTTGATCTATAAAGATTTGTTTTATCCCAAATCTTTTGCCATTTTTCTTCAATATTATTAAAATTTACCTTGTCCATTTAAGGTGAGATTATTTTTTCTTTTTATCTTTATCTTGTTTTTCAAGTAAAGCTGCTTTTTTAATAATTGAGACTATTAGTTCCTCTTCAATTTTTGAGTCAATTTTATTTACCGAACAAGATGTAGGTAAATCTTTAGAACAACTTTTTTGATGAACAATTATTTTTAAACTGTTACTTTGAACTTCATTAGATAAAAATCTAAGAGTTATTTTAATAGCATCATTATTATTTGAAACATCGCTGTACCAATCAGTAATTATTACTCCACCAGAGTAATCTACTGTAACTAGAGGTAAAAAATCTAAAATTTCTAAAGATGCTCTCCACATAGGATTGGAGGAGCTAAATTCGTAGTTCGTAGACCCCCCTCTTTTTGTAAGGTTCTTAAGAGATATGCCCCTACCTTCCTCAACATTTTTTCTTGCTCTATCCATTCCTTTTATAGGTGTTTTTCTTGTATCAACTTTTTTGATTCCTCCACAAGAGTTTAAAAGAAGGGCTGTTACAAACAGCATAATTAGCAATTTAGAGATTTTGACGAAACGCATTGTTAATTATTATCATGAACTTAATGAAAACCAAAAAAAATAAGTAAATTAGCCATTTATTTAGGTGTTGTATAAATACTACAGTTACTCAATATCTTCAGTTTATTAGCTGTTTTTTGGTTAAATTTAGTCGAAAAAAGCTAAGTTGTCGTCAGTTTATAAACAATAACAAAGGAAACAAAAATGAATAAACTAACAAAAATCACGTTAGGTTTTATTGCTTCTTTAATGGTTGCTACAACTGCAGCTCTTGCTGGTGAATTAACTATCACAGGTTCTGCTAAAGCAACGTACTCAATCAGAGGTTCTGAAAGTGCGTCAGCTCAAATTGGAGCACCACAAGGAATTGGTATAGCTAACGAATTTACATTAAGTGCTAGTGGAGAATTAGACAATGGTATGGCTTGGACGTATGCACAAGATATCGATGGTGCAACTGTACAAGACGATGCTGCAATGTCATTAAATACTTCATACGGTATGTTCAAAGCTTGTGTACATGAATGTGGTCTTTCAGCTAATTTAGCGTTTGACAATTCTGTATACGGTGCAGGTTCAGACTACGGTCTAGCAGGAACATCAGCATCTACAACATCAGCAGGTGATGACGCAACTACATTTACTTGGGGTACAAACATTAGTTCGTACAACAACGTACAATACCACACTCCAGCGGACATGTTACCGTTTGGATTAGTAGTAAAAGTTGCTTACGCTCCTGAAGCAGATGGAACAATGAACTCATCAAACGCAGCAGCAACTTCTACTGAAGCAGGTAACGGTGTTACTCAGTATAGAGTTGATGCAGCTCCAATTGATGGACTAACAATCGCAGCTTCTTACTTAGAAATAGATGATGCAGATGCAGGTTCAACAGCTACTACTCAGCAAGCTGAGCATGGTGGTGTTGCAGTAACTTACGCAGTAGGTCCAGCAACAATTGGTTATGGTAAGTTCTATGTAGCTCCTACATTAGGTGCAGCGTCTCAAGGTACAGCACGTGTTACTGATTATGAAAATAGTTCATGGTCATTAGGTGTTGCAGCGAATGACAACTTGTCATTCTCTTACAACTTAGAGTCTTCTGATGAGCACAACAAGACTGAGTCTCAGACGAATACAACTACTAAAACTACAACTGAGTTCGAAATTAGAACAATCCAAGCAGCATACACTATGGGCGGTATGACATTATCTGTAGCTAACAAAAAGCTAGAGAACATGGACTACACAGCTGATAAAGATGGTGCAGAAACTGTATTTGCAGTTTCTATGGCGTTTTAATTACGTAGTAAGTTAAAAGATTTAAAAAAGCCGGCTGATAACAGCCGGCTTTTTTTTTATTTCTGACATAAGTACAAATGCATTTGCATTAACTTTATTAAGTTTATTTAAATTATTTAAACGTATTCCTCCTAAAGGTACCAAACTACCTTTATTCTGGTAAGTAATAAGGTTAAATTTTACAACTCCTAAATAGGACCTCTTATTTTTGTAGTCTGTTTTAAATAGTCTTGAAAATATTATACTTTTACACCCCTGTAAGATTTTTGTGTTTATTTCTTTAGTATCGTGTGCTGATCCTATTTTTACGACTTTATAATTTAGATATTTTAAACTTTTGTTATAAGAGGAGATATAGAGGCCATCTGCTTTAATTTTTTGAAATAACTTAAAGTCGTTGGCTATAAAAAATTTAATTGATTTCTTTTTACATCTGTTTCTAAATATTCTTAACCTTTCAAAATTGTTATCTTTTAAGTTATTTCGATAAATAATGTTAAATTTGCCTCTTTTTTTTATTAAATTTAAATTTAGTAATTTTGTATTATCAATGTATAAATAATAATTATTTTTAAAGGTAAACATTTATGTCTATAATAGTTGATAGGTTTAACAAAATAAAATCTAATATTAATAATTTAGGCAAATCCAAAACTATCAATATAATTGCAATAAGCAAAACATTTTCTATAGACCATATAAAACCTTTATTAAATATAGGCCATGATCATTTTGGAGAAAATAAAGTGCAAGAAGCAACTACTAAATGGAATGATTTAAAAAGAGACAATAGTAAAGTTAAATTACACATGGTCGGTAAACTTCAATCTAATAAGGCAAAAAAGGCTGTCCAACTTTTTGACTTTATTCATTCTCTCGATAATAAAAAATTAGCAGACACCCTAAGTAAAGCTGAGGCAGAGACAAAAAGAAAAATAAAATATTTTATTCAAGTAAATATTGGAAATGAAGTACAGAAATCAGGAATTCTATTGAATGAACTGAGTGATTTTTTCTCTTATTGTACTGAGGAAAAAAAACTAGATGTTATAGGCTTAATGTGTATCCCGCCTAACGATAATAATGAAGAAAAATATTTTGGGTTAATTAACGAAAAAAATAAATTATTAAAGTTAAAAAATTTAAGTATGGGGATGTCTTCAGATTATCTTAAAGCGTTAAAATATGAGGCAAACTTTTTAAGAATTGGTAGCGCAATATTTGGAGAAAGAAATCAATAAATAAAAAGTTTTGTCTTCTTAGTTATATATTTCAGGAGAATCCTCATGTCTTTCTTAGACACAGCTATGCATCCTCTAGTGGGTTTATAACTTTTATTTGCTATGTGTAAAAAAATAGCGCTACCTTTAAATCTAATAGTCGGTTTATAATTATAATTAATTACAATGAGTATGTCATATAGACTATTTTTCCTATAAAGTTTTTCAGATTTATATGGAAATGGAAACCTAACCAATTTGTTATATTTCTTTGATTTGGGGTCATCACACCAACCCATATTTTTTGTGATATATGTTTTTTTTATTAATGTTTTTATTTTTTTATTTCTGTCTTTTCTATAAAAAACCTCAATAAATTTAAAAACCCCACTTGGTGTACAATTATCACCCTCACGTTTTTTATCAGAAATTCCTCTTTTACCTATAGAGCATTTTACTTTATAATTACGAAAGTATAGATTTTTATTTTTTAGTTTTATATGCATAGTAATAACAACATTAATGTATTAGTTTTTTCTTCAGATCATTTTATCAACTCATTTGTTGAACTTAAAGATCATTTCAATTTTAATTTTGATTTTTTTAAAGTGGACAAAAAAGTTGATACATCCTCTTATTACGGTCTATATGTAATAGAAGACTTAATTCTTAAGGATAAAAAGATTATAAAATTTTTGAAAGAAACTAGCATTCCAAAATTAATTATCTATAAATCTGATATTTTTGCAGATTTAAAATTTGATGACAAAATTTCAAAACCACTAAATATCCATGATTTTAATGAAAAAATAATTGATTTAGTGACTAAAAAACAATTTAGAAAAAATTCATTTATAAAATTAAAGGATTATATTCTGGATAAAAATGAAAAAAAATTAAAAAAAAACGACTTATTTATAATCCTTACAGAAAAAGAAATTCAATTATTGGAATTATTATTTAATGAAAAAAAACCTATAAAAAAATTAGATATTTTAAAAGCAGTTTGGAAATACTCAGATGATGCTGATACTCACACAGTGGAGACACATATTTATCGCCTGAGGAAAAAAATTTTTGATCAGTTTAAAGACCAAAATTTTATCAATAATTTTAAGACAGGATATTCTTTATGAAAAAAAGAAATAAAATAGCTAGAGATTTACATTCAAAAAAGTATAGATTGAGAGTTATAAAACCTAAAAAAGGAAAAGGTAGTTACTCAAGAAAAAAAGGAAAAAAATTTAGCTAAGTCTAGCGCCAATTTTTTGTATAACTTTTGAAGCCATTTCTGTTCCTGTTTCTAAACTTTCCTTTTCTGACATTTTATTGATAAAACCATGTAAAAATCCAGCTGCAAATAAATCGCCAGCTCCTGTTAAATCAATAACTTTTAGATTTTTTTTACTCTGGCATTCAAAAATTTCTTCTCCACTTATAGACATACTTCCTTTTTCACCTCTAGTTATAATCAATAATTTGTTTAATTTCTTTCCAAACTCTACTACATCACTAAAAGATTTTGCATCAATTAATGACATTATTTCTTGTTCATTTGCAAAAGTAATATCTAATTTATTTTTTACTAAATCAAAAAAATTCTTTTTATGTCTATCTACACAAAATTTATCAGATAACGACATTGCGGATTTTTTTGAAAGTTCTAACGCCTTGTTAAATGCAGATTTTGGCTCTCCTTCATCCCACAAATAACCTTCTAAAAAGATCAATTCACTTTCTTTTATAGCTAAGTCATTAATATCATCAGTATTAATTTTTCCAGCAACACCCAAAAATGTGCACATAGTTCTTTCAGAGTCTGGAGTTATTAATATTAAGCAAGTTCCAGTTGGCGATGCTTCTTTTTTCTTAGAGTAGAAATATTCAACATTTTCTTTTTTTAAACCTTCTTCATATTTAGCACCTAACTCATCGTCGTTAACTTTGCCTATAAATCCGGCCTTACTACCAAGTTGAGAAATACCAACAATTGAATTTGCTACAGAACCACCAGAAACTGTTTGTTCAATTTTTAGATTAGATAATAATTTTTTAAATTCAACTTCATCTACAAGTTTCATTGTGCTTTTCGTTAATTTATTACTTAATAAAAAACTTTCATCTACTTTACAAATAACGTCAACGATTGCATTTCCAATACCTAATATTTTCATTTAAGCTTTTTTTGTTTTAACTGGCTTTTTTCTAGTTGGATAACAGCTTTTACAAATTTTACAAGTTATACCGAAACAATCTCTTGCTTTACAATATTCCCTTCCATACCAAATTATTTGCAAATGAAGTTTATTCCAGTATTTTTTAGGAAAATTTTTTTTAAGATCTTTTTCGGTCTGCACAACATTTTTGCCACTAGTTAAACCCCATCTTTGAGCCAATCTGTGAATATGAGTATCAACTGGAAAAGCAGGGTATCCAAATCCTTGAGACATTACTACGCTGGCTGTTTTATGCCCTACACCAGGAAGTTGCTCTAATTCTTCAAAAGAACTTGGAACTTTACCTTTATACTTTTCAACTAGTATTTTAGATAAATAAAAAATACTTTTAGCTTTCACTCTAAAAATACCAATTCTTTTTATCAATTTTTCAATCTTTTTTCTTCCCAATTTTAAAAAGTGATGAGGGCGATTGTATTTTGGATAAATATTTTTTGTTACATTGTTTACATTAACATCGGTACATTGAGCTGAAAGTAATACGGAAACTAAAAGAGTAAATGTATTTTTGTAATTTAAAGGTATTGGAACTTTTGGATAGGTTTTATTTAAAATCTTCAAAATAATCTTAGATTTATCTTTATTATTCACTTAAAAATTTAAAAGATTTCTCATAGAGTAAAGACCTGGCTTTTTACCCATTATCCATTTAGCTGCAGCTAGAGCACCCTCAGAATACAAAGCTCTGTCAAAAGACTCATGATTTAAAGTTACAATTTCTTTACCGCTGGAAAACTTAACCTCGTGTTCTCCGACAACTTCCCCCTTTCTTATCGAGTTGAAATTTATTTTTTTACTATAAGGGAAGTTTTTTTTATTTAAATATTTTTTACCAACTAAATTATAAAAATTTTTATTTTTTCCTACAGCTATTCCTTTTCCAAGCATTAAAGCTGTCCCAGAAGGATAATCTTTCTTGTGCCTATGATGAACTTCATAAACTTTACTTAAAAAGTTTTTTCCTAGAGACTTTGAAGCTATTTCAGTTAAATACATTAATAGATTTACTCCCAAACTCATGTTTCCAGCTTTTAAAATAGGAATTTTTTTTGAGTAATTTTTAATAACTTTTTCTTGTTTTTTAGTAAAACCAGTCGTACCAATAACAACTCTTTTTTTTTGTTTCACTGCAAATTTTAAAATTTCTAAGGTACATTTTGGAACAGTAAAATCGATTATAACATTTGCTTTTTTAAATGCGCGACTTGTGTTTAGTTCAGGTCTTATTCCGCTTATCTTTTTATTAATTTTTCTATTTTCTGTTAAAGACACTAATTTAAAATTCTTATTAATTTTAGAAGACTTAATGAGTTGTTTGCCCATTCTGCCTTCACATCCAGCAATAGTTAAATTGATTTTTTTCATTATTTAATTAAGTAAATAATTACAATAATAATAAGTACAATTATAGTCCAGATTGATAAATTATTTAAAAATTGTTTTACCTTAGTATTTGTAGCTAAAAAACCAGGTAAGACTAGCGCTAAAACTGCAATTAAAAAAATTGCAGACATTATCTGATGAATTTCCATTTAATTTATGACTTATTCCAAAATTTTTTAGCTTTTTCAAAAAAGCTTTTTATTAAAGGATTTGATTTAGTATCTTCCAATGTTTTAAATTCTATAAGTAATTCTTTTTGTCTTTTAGTTAATGAAGTTGGTACCTCAGTTATAATTCTTATATATAAATCTCCATAAATATTTCTTTTAAGTACAGGCATGCCCTTTCCCTTAAGTCTTAATTGTTTTCCACTTTGAGTTCCAGATGGAATTTTAATTTTTGTTTTTTTGCCGTCAATAGAAGGTACCTCTACTGTAGATCCTAGAGCTGCATCTGTGAACGAAATAGGTAACTCATAATAAAGATTTTCCTCAGATCTTTTAAAAATATTATGCGGTTCAACCGAAATGAACAAATATAAATCCCCATTTGATCCTCCTTTACTTCCTGCCTCACCTTTTCCAGCTAATCTAATTCTTGTTCCATCATCGACACCTTGAGGAATTTTTACAGCAACATTCTCATTAGATTGTTGTTTACCCATACCATTGCAATTACCACAAGGATTTGTAATTTTTTGTCCTTCTCCACCACACTCAGGGCAGGTTTGTTGTATGGTGAAGAAGCCTTGACTAGATCTAACTCTACCTTGTCCCCCACAATAGCTACAAGCTGAAGGTTTTGACCCTGGCTTAGCACCGCTTCCTGAGCACGTTTTACATTTTTTATAAGTTGTATAATTTACTTTTTTTTCTGTTCCGATAAATGCATCATTTAAATTAATTGATATATCGTATCTTAAATCGTTACCTCTATTTCTCGATCTTCCACCTCTAGATTGTCTTCCAAAACCAAAATCTCCGAATACATCTTCAAAAATATCAGAAAAAGAGGATGAAAAATCAAAGTTGCTAAAACCTCCCTGGCCTCCCGCTCCTTGAAAGGCTGCATGTCCAAACTGATCATAATTTGCTTTTCTTTTTTCATCAGAAAGTACATGGTACGCTTCACTTGCCTCTTTGAATTTTTCTTCTGAACTCTTATCACCTTTATTTTTATCAGGATGATGTTTTAGAGCTAATTTTCTGTAAGCTTTTTTGATTTCTTCTTTGTCAGCTGATTTGTTTACACCTAAGACATCGTAATAATCTCTTTTAGCCATAAAAAGGTTTGTCCTTATTAATTGGTCTTAGGCTCTTTTTTCTTTGTCTTCTTTGCCATCAACTACTTCTGCATCAACAACATTTTCTTTCTCTTTATCCTCTTTATCAGTTTTTTTATCGTCAGGCTTTTCACCAGGTTTTTGTTGGCTTTTGTAAACTGCTTCACCTAACTTCATTGAGGCTTGTATTAAACCTTGGGTTTTCTTTTTAACTTCCTCAGTATCAGTTCCTTTCAAAGCATTTCTTAAGTCGGACATAGCTGTTTCTATTGCCTTTTTCTCTTCAGAGGTAACTTTATCACCGTGCTCTTTAAGACTCTTTTCTGTTGTATGGATAATACTATCTGCCTGGTTTCTTACATCCACAGTTTCTCTTTTCTTTTTATCTGCATCTTTATTTGCTTCAGCTTCTTTAACCATTTTGCTTATTTCTTCCTCGGTTAAGCCACCAGAAGCTTGAATTTGAATTTTTTGTTCTTTACCAGTTCCTTTATCTTTTGCAGAAACATTAACTATTCCGTTAGCATCGATATCAAAAGTAACCTCTATTTGAGGAACGCCTCTAGGCGCATTAGGAATTCCAACCAATTCAAAGTTACCTAAAATTTTATTATCAGCTGCCATTTCTCTCTCTCCTTGAAGGACTCTTATAGAAACAGCGGGTTGGTTATCTTCAGCTGTTGAAAAGACCTGGCTTTTTTTAGTTGGTATTGTCGTATTTTTTTCAATAAGTTTTGTAGAAACGCCGCCCAAAGTTTCAATACCAAGAGATAGCGGCGTAACATCTAACAATAGAACATCTTTTACATCACCTTGAAGCACACCTGCTTGAATAGCCGCTCCCATTGCAACGACTTCATCTGGATTTACACTTTTATTTGGCTCTTTTCCAAAAAAATTTTTTACAGTCTCAATTATTTTGGGCATTCTTGTCATCCCACCAACTAAAACTACTTCATTTATTTCTGCGGCAGAAAAACCAGAGTCCTTAAGTGCAGTTTTGCAGGGAGCTAATGTTTTTTCTATTAAATTTTCTACCAACGCCTCTAATTTAGCTCTAGTGAATTTTAGATTTAAATGTTTAGGACCAGTTTTATCAGCAGTTAAAAAAGGCAAATTTATCTCTGTTTGCGTTGCAGAAGATAACTCTATTTTAGCTTTTTCTGCAGCTTCCTTTAATCTTTGTAATGCAAGTTTGTCACCTTTAAGATTTATTCCATTGTCTTTCTTAAATTCCGAAATTAAATAGTTAACAATTTCATCATCAAAATCTTCACCACCTAAAAAAGTATCTCCATTAGTTGACTTAACTTCAAACACTCCATCACCTATTTCTAAAATTGATACATCGAAAGTACCTCCACCTAAATCGTACACTGCAATTTTTTTACCACCTTTTTTATCTAATCCGTAAGCTAAAGAGGCAGCCGTAGGTTCGTTTATAATTCTTAAAACTTCTAGTCCAGCAATTTTACCAGCATCTTTAGTTGCTTGTCTTTGAGCGTCATTGAAATAAGCTGGCACAGTTATAACTGCCTTTGTTACAGATTGACCTAAATATTTTTCTGCAGTTTCCTTCATTTTTTGTAAAACAAAAGCTGAAATTTGAGCTGGAGAATATTTTTTACCTTTGCCTTCTACCCAGGCTTCTCCTTTGTCTGATTTAATTATTTTAAAAGGAACTTTCTCAACATCTTTTTGTACTGAGTTGTCCTCAAAAACTCTTCCTATTAATCTTTTGGCTGCAAAAACAGTATTTTCTGGATTAGTTACAGCTTGTCTTTTTGCAGGTTGACCAACTAATTTTTCATCATTATCTAAAAAAGCTACTACAGAGGGTGTTGTTCTAGCTCCTTCAGTATTTTCTAATACTTTAGCCTGAGAGCCATCCATGATCGCTACACAAGAATTAGTTGTTCCAAGATCTATTCCAATTACTTTACTCATAAAATATTTTCCTTTGATTTACTTTTATATGGGTGTTTTTTTCAATTCTACAAGTCATAAAATTCTACTTTTTATTGTCTTTTTCCTTACTATCTGCGCCCTTTTTTTTAGATATACCAACCAATGAGGGTCTTAATAGCCGTTCACCAAACATGTATCCTGGCTGCACTTCCTGTACCACTGTTCCTGGCTCAACAGACTCATCTACGACCTCTAACATTGCTTGGTGTGAATTGGGATCAAATTTTTCTTTGAGGCAGTTTATCTTTTTGATATTGTTTCTCTCAAATATTTTTACAAGGTCTTTTTCAATGACATCAATATTTTTTAAAAATTTATCTAAATCTTCGTTGCTTTTTAGTTTTTGGTCATTTTTAATTGAAATTTGTGCGCGTTGTAAATTGTCTAACAGCGCTAAAGTCTCTTTAGCAAAATTGAAGCCACCAAACTCAAAAGCCTCTTTAATCTCCTTTTCAGACCTTCTTCTTTGATTTTCTAATTCAGCGAGTGTCCTTAAAAGCTTGTCTTCATTTTCTTTTAACTTTTCCTCTAATGACAAGTCCTTTTTTTCACTATTATCGTTATTCTTATCAGGTTTTTTGTCGTTCTTATTTTCCATTACTGCTATATAGGAATAAAAAAATTAAATACTAGATAAACGTGAAAAAAAATAAGCTTATTTTAATAGGTACAAATAATAAGGGGAAATTCAAGGAACTTAGCTATTTATTACCAAAAAAATTTAAGAAAATATCTCCCTTAAAACTCAAGATTAAAAGTCCCATCGAAAGTGGCAAAAGTTTTTTAGCAAACTCGAAAATCAAAGCTAATTATTTTTCAAAAATTTCAAAAATAACATCCTTATCTGATGACTCAGGATTATGCATTAATTGTTTAAAAGGCAAACCTGGAGTTTTATCAGCAAGATGGGCAAAAAAATATGGAGGCTTTAGAAAAGCAATGAAAAAAATTATTGATTTAGTAAAAAATAAAAATAAAAACAAAAAAAATAAAAATTTCAAAGCGAAGTTTATTTGCAGTTTAACTTTTAAAGAGCCAAACAAAAATTCTATAAGTGCGGAGGGAATTTTATATGGAAATATTTCTCCTAAAATTTTAGGGAACAAAGGTTTCGGTTTTGACTCTATTTTTATACCAAAAAATTACAAAATTACTTTTGGTCAAATGAATAAAAAGAAGAAAATCAATATAGACCACAGGTTTTTAGCTTATAAAAAGCTTAAAAAAAAAGTTAAAATTCTTTAAATTTTTTGTTTTCAGCTTTATAAATTTTCAGTTCTTGAGTAACTTTTTTTTCATTAAAATTAAAACTTCCAATTTTACCCTTTATTTTTTCTTTTAGGAAAAAGTCATTAATAGAATTAATTTTGTTATTTTTATTCCAGACATAATAAATTAAACCTAAAGCATCATAAGCAAGAATTGTAATTTCATTTGGGTATAATTGGAAAGTTTTATAATACTTATTATTATGTTTTTTAAAATTAGCAAAATCGATCGAGGGATAGTACAAACTTTTTACTGAATTTTCATAAAATATACTTTCATCAAACCATTGATTCACTGTAGTAAACAAAACATCTTCTTCGTTAACATCAGAAAAAACAAGTGAGGCTAATACACTTTTTAAACTATTTCCAAAATCAATAATGATGACTGAGTCAAAATTTACTTTACCCAAAGTATATTTTTGTTCCAACCTCAATAACTCTCTTTTCGAAGCTTCATCATCTTTGTCCTCTAACATTGCAATTCTTGAACTCAAATTACGTTTTCTTTGAGAATAATTTGTTAACTTTTCTATTTCACCTGTCAAAATTTTTGGATCAGGATTATATTTAAATATTTTATAATTTTTAAGTTTTGTTAATTTTATTCTCTCATCAATAAACTTAGTGTAATCATTTTTAGGGTACATTATTATGGTTTTCTTCTTTTTCTGTTTAATGATGAAATCTTCAATTGTTTTTATTTGAGACTCTAAACTTATTCCAATACTTATAATGTTGTTCTCTATTTTGGATTCTTTGTTTGACAAAGAAATAAAAATCATATCTTTATATTTTTTAATTTCTTCAAAATCTTCCGAGTCAGGTGGACCAATAATTATTTTTGCACCTGAGCTTATTATTTCTTGTATAGCTATATTAAGCTTTTCTTTATCATTTGAGCCTGAGTCTCTTGGAATGATTATTATTTTTTTATTATTCAATTCACTTAGTGCTAGTTGCGTTGAAAGCAATAAAGATTCACCTAAGTTTTTGTAGACACCCGAAAAAGGAGCTAATAAACCAATTTTAAGTTCTTTATTATTTTCATCACACATTAAATTGCTATTAAAAAAAATTGATATATAGAATAAAATTGTAATAATTGGTTTAATCATAAAATGAATTCTTTTTTACCAGGCCTATACATTGTTTCTACTCCAATAGGAAACCTTGATGATATAACATTAAGATCATTAGATATATTAAAAAAATCAGACATTATTTTGTGTGAAGATACAAGAAGATCATTAAAATTGTTAAATCATTATAAAATTAAAAAAAAACTTTTTCCATATCATAAATTTAATGAAAAAAAGGAACTAAACAAAATTATAAAATATTTAAATGAAGGCAAAATTTTGTCACTAGTATCGGATGCTGGAACGCCTTTGTTATCAGACCCAGGAAAGCTTTTGGTAAAAGAATGCATTAAAAAACAAATAAATATTTACCCAGTACCTGGGCCATCTTCAATTACCGCCTCTATGAGTGTATCCGGTTTTGATGATAAATTTATTTTTTATGGTTTTTTACCTAAAAAAGAAAAAGAATTAAATAACGAGCTTTCTAACTTAAATAACTCATCTTTCTCAATTATATTTTTTATTCCTGGAGTAAAAATTAATTATTATTTAAGTTTTTTTAAAAAACATTTTTCTTCTAGAGAAATTCTAATAGCTAGAGAAATTACTAAAATTCATGAGACTTTTTATAGAGATAAGGTGGATTCTATCCAACCTTTTAACTCACCACTTAAGGGAGAGTTAACGGTTGTAATTTCTAAAAAAAATAATAAAACTAAACCTTTATTGGATGATTCTAAAATTAAAGATCAGGCAATTAAACTTTTAAAAAAAAATAGCTTAAAAGATGTTGTTAAAATCATATCTGAAAAAGAAAAAACAAATAAGAGGCTAATATATAAAATTTGTTTAGATATAAAAAATGAGAAAATTACTTAACATAATTACTTTATCTCTATTTCTTTACTCATGTCAGGCATCGAAGGCAGGACCTTTTGGAAGAGGTGTAAGTATTTCATTTGATCCGAGGACTGTCGGTATGCAAATTGATGACACACTAATGCAAAAAAATTTAGTTGCTAGACTAACCTTGACTGATAAAAAATATTTTTTAGGTACACAGATTGAAGTTTTAGATGGAAGAATATTTATTACTGGAAAAGTTGATGAACCTGAAGAAAAACTCAAAATAACAAAACTTGCTTGGGAAACTAAGGGGGTGAGGTCAGTTAATAATGCCATCGAAATTAGAGGGAAAAAAAACTTTAAGAGTTCAGCTCAAGATGTTTTAATTACAACACAATTAAGAACAGCTATGATATTTAACAAAAAAATTAAATCGTCAAATTATACTTTAGAAACTATCAATAAAAAGATTTATATTTTTGGAATTTCATTTAACGAAGATGAAAAAAAAGAGGTAATAAAAGAAGCAGAAGAAGTCTACAACTCAGAAAAAGTTATACCAACTATTTTCTTAGTTTCTGAATTAAGCAGAAGTAAAATTTAAATTTAATAATCGATTACATCTGATGAATACGCTGCAACAGATGCTAAATTTAAAATATCTGAAGTTGATGATCTTAAAGGAGCAACTTCAATAGGCAAACCCAATCCAATTAAAAGTGGGCCAATTAATTTTGCTCCTCCAAATGTTTTCATTAATTTAGTTGATATAGCAGCACTATGTAACGCTGGCATTATTAATATATTTGCCTTACCAACTATTTTAGAAAATGGATAAACTTCTTGATAAATTGGGTTTAAAGCTACATCTGGTTGCATTTCTCCGTCAAAATCAAAATTTACTTTTTTGCTCCTTAACAGTTCAATTGCGTCTCTTACATGTTTTGTATTTCTCGAAACAGGTTTGCCAAATGTAGAGTGAGATAAAAAAGCAACTTTAGGTTCAAAACCAAATAATCTTGCCACTCTAACACAAGAAATCGAGGTATTTACCAATCTTTCGGCTGAGGGAAAATCTTGAACGTTAGTGTCTGCTACAAGTATTGTTTTTCCTTTAGAAACTATTATTGTCATTCCAAAAATTGTCTCACCTTCTCTAGGATCTACAAATTTTTTTAATTTTTCAACCGAAGCAGCATAATGTCTAATATTGCCTGTAACCATTGCATCTGCATCTTTACATGCTATCATTGAAGAACCCCAAGCTACTCGATCATTTCTTATTAGTCTATCCACATCTCTCTCTAGCAACCCATCCCTTTGGAGTTTTTTATATAAATACTTTTTATATTTTTCTCGTCTCGATTTATCTTTCGAATTGACTATTTGAATTTTAAAATTTTCATCTAACCCAATTTTTTTAAGCTGCTCTTTAATTCTCTCCTCGCTTCCAATCAAAATTGGTTTACCGAGTCTTGCTTTATTAAATTCTATAGCAGCTTTAAGCATGTTTTCATCTTCCCCTTCTGCGAAAATTACTTTTTTCGGATTTTTTCTGATTTTAGCATTTATACCCTGCATTAAAGACATAGAGGGATCTAGTCGGTTTATTAATTCGTCTTTGTATACATCAAAGTCGCTAATCTTCTTCCGTGCAACACCACTTTTAATAGCTGCCCTGGCAACTGCCGAAGGTATTACGCTTAACAATCTTGGATCAAACGTTGATGGTATTATATAATTCTTTCCGTATTTAGGTCTTTCTCCTCCGTAAGCTGAAACTACTTCATCAGGAACATCATCTCTGGCTAACATTGCAATAGATTTTGCAGCAGCCATTTTCATTTCTTCATTTATCTCTTTTGCCCTAACATCAAGTGCACCTCTAAAAATATATGGAAATCCAATTAAGTTATTAACTTGATTTGGATAATCGGATCTACCTGTTGCTATTATCGCATCTGTTCTAACTTTTAAAATTTCCTCTGGAGTAATCTCCGGATCAGGATTTGCGCATACGAATATGATAGGTTTCTTAGACATAGATTTTATCATTTTTGGTGAAACCGTGTCTTTTGCAGAGAGACCTAAAAAAACGTCTGCATCAATCATAGCCTCTGAAAGCTTCCTATGTTTTGTCTCTGCAGCATGCTTTAATTTAAAATTATTTAGACCCTCCCTTTTTTTATAAATTACTCCTTTAGTATCACACATTATAATGTTTTGTTTTTTTACTCCTAAGCTTTTAAATAAATCTACGCATGCCATAGCAGAGGCTCCAGCACCGTTAACCACAACTTTAATATTTTCAATTTTCTTTTTTTGAATATCTAAGGCGTTAATAAGAGCCGCAGTTGTTATAATAGCTGTACCATGCTGATCATCATGAAAAACTGGAATATCTAAAATTTTTTTTAATTTTTCTTCTATTATAAAACAATCAGGTGCCTTAATATCTTCTAAATTAATACCCCCAAAAGTATTTCCTATATTTTTAACTGTATTTATAATTTCGTTTGGATCTGAATTTTCTATTTCTATATCTATTGAGTCTATATCCGCAAATCTTTTAAAAAGAACTGCCTTTCCCTCCATAACAGGTTTAGAAGCCAAGGCACCTAAATTTCCTAATCCTAAAATAGCAGAACCATTACTAATAACTGCTACTAAATTACCTTTGCTGGTATAATCGTAAGCGGCATCTGGATTTTTAGCTATTTCCTTAACAGGCGCTGCCACTCCAGGGGAGTAAGCTAAAGAAAGATCTCTTTTAGTCACTAAAGATTTTGAGGAATTAACCTCAATTTTGCCAGACTTTCCCTTAATATGAAAATCAAGAGCTTCTTTATCTGTGTAATGATCAATTTTAGACTTTTTTGTCATCGAATTTTGAGTATGTAATATAAATGAGACGAAATCACTATTAATTTTTGGCTTAATTATGAATTTATTATCTTCAACATCAGTTTTTAGTTTTTATACACTAATTAGCAGAATATTAGGATATTTAAGGGATATATTAATTGCCATATTTATTGGCGCCTCTTTTTTAGCTGATGTCTTTTTTGTGGCGTTCCGTATTCCCAATACATTTAGAAGATTATTTGCCGAAGGAACTTTTAATGCAGCGTTTATACCAAGTTACACTGCAGAGAAAGCGAAAAGTAAGTTAAAAGGCAAAAAGTTTGCGGATGAAGTATTAAATCTTTTAATTTTAATTTTGTTGGGTATAGTTTTTATTGTTGAAATTTTTACTCCATTTTTAGTCTATTTACTTGCTCCAGGTTTTTATAATGATGCATCAAAATTCAACTTAGCCGTTGAATTAACAAGAATAACATTTCCATTTTTATTATTTGTAAGTATATCATCCTTTTTTTCAGGGGTTTTGAATTCAAATAATAAATTTGCCGCAGCTGCAGCTGCCCCAATTATTTTAAATATAATTTTAATTATAAGTCTTTTTATTTCTTACCTATTTAAACTAGATTTTGTAAAAAATTTATCTTACGGAGTCACTTTTGCAGGAATAATTCAATTATTTTTTTTATTAGTCTTTACCAAAAAATATTATAAGCCGTCTCTTTTTTTAAAAACTAATATTAGTTCTAAAGTTCAATTTTTTCTAAAAAAACTTTTACCAAGTATTTTTTCATCTGGAGTTACTCAGATAAATATTTTAGTTGGTACTATTATTGCTTCCTTTGAAGCTGGAGCTGTTTCCTATTTATATTATGCAGATAGAATATATCAAATTAATTTGGCTATTGCAGGAATCGCAGTCGGAACAGTTTCACTTCCTGTATTATCTAAAAGTTTAAAATTAAAAAAATTTGGGAATGTAAAAAATATACAGAACAAATCTATAGAACTTTGTTTACTTTTATCTGTGCCAGCAAGTTTAGGATTAATTTTAGCATCAGAGGAAATAATAAACGCTTTATTTGGTTATGGTTCATTTACAAATTCTGATGTTACTATGACAGCTAAAGCACTTAAATATTTTGGTTATGGAATTCCGGCTTTTGCATTAATAAAAGTTCTTTCTAACTTTTACTTTGCGAGAGATAATACTAAGACACCATTTTACCTATCATTGTTTAGTGTTGTTTTGAATATTGCAATAAGTCTTTTATTATTTAAAAAAATTGGTTTTATTATTATCCCGATTGCTACTTCAATCTCAACATGGTTAGCAGTTATTTTATATTTTATTTTATTAGGCAAATCTAAATTTTTGTTCTTTGAAAATTTACCACTTTACAATTTCTTTAAGATTATATTTTGCACATTTATTATGTCTTTTGTCTTGTATTATGGATTAAGTTTTTTTGAGGATAAACTTGCTTATGATAATATTTATAAGTCAATTTATCTTGTATTTATGATAGGTTTAGTGGCAATGATATATTTAATTAATTGTTATTTATTTGGTTTATTAAAATTTAAAAATTATAGGGCGTTTTAAAATGAGTATTAAAAAATTAGCTTTTTCAGGTGTTCAACCAACTGGCAATCTTCATTTAGGAAATTATTTAGGAGCTCTCACAAACTTTGTATCGCTTCAGAAAGAAATGGAATGTATATTTTGTGTAGTCGATCTACATGCGATTACAACTTTTCAAAATCCTAAAGAACTTAAACAAAATATCTTTGAAACAACTGCAGCTTTTTTAGCAATAGGTTTAGATGAGAATAAAAATATTATATTTAACCAATCATCAGTAAGCGGTCATGCAGAGTTAGCATGGATACTTAATTGCGTCTCAAGAATTGGTTGGTTGAATAGGATGACACAATTTAAAGATAAAGCTGGATCAGATAAAGAAAAAGCAAGTGTTGGTTTATACATTTACCCGAATCTTATGGCTGCAGATATACTACTTTATAAAGCAACACATGTACCAGTTGGGGCAGATCAAAAACAACATTTGGAATTGTGTAGAGATGTAGCACAAAAATTTAACAAAGATTTTAAATCAGAAAATTTTTTCCCCATACCAGAACCCTTAATTCAAAAAAATATTTCAAGAGTGATGAGTTTAAGAGACGGAACGAAAAAAATGAGCAAATCTGAAGAGTCAGATTATTCTCGAATTGATTTGAAAGATAGTGCCGACGAAATAGTAAAAAAAATAAAAAAAGCTAAGACAGACTCTTCGCCAATACCTGGTCAGGAAAAAGAATTAGAAAAGAGACCTGAAGCACTTAACCTATTAAAGATTTATGCTGACTTAAAAAAAACTCCAATTCAAAAAATTCTTTCTGAAATGGAAGGTAAAGAATTTTCTTTTCTGAAGAATAAACTTTCAGATAGTTTAGTTGCAACAATTTGCCCCGTAGGTAAAAAAATTAAGGAATTAATCGATGATAAAGCCTATCTAGAACAAGTTTTGAATAAAGGCAGAGAAAAAGCTTTAAAAAAAGCTGAGGAGAACCTAAAAAAGATACGTGAAATAGTGGGATTATTGTAATATACATTACGCATGATACACACAGAACAAACACCTAATCCGGACTCTCTAAAATTTTTATCGGAGAACGTTATATCCTCTGTTGGTATGGAAGAATTTCAAAAAAAGGATAAAGATAAAATAAATAATATTTTTATAAAAAAATTACTTGAAGTAGAAGGAGTTGAATTAATTTTATTAGCGCAAAACTTCTTAACAGTTAAAAAAAGCAATAGTATTTCATGGGATGCTCTTAAGCCAACCGTAGTATCGTATATTAATGACTATTTTGAGAAGAATAAAAAGCCGATTTTAGAATCAATTACTAAAAAAATTTCAGGGGAAAAAGTTGACGAAGTTATCAAAAAAATTCAAGAAGTTTTAGATACGAAAATAAGACCCGCAGTTGCAAGAGATGGTGGAGATATAAAATTTAAATCTTTTAAAAACGGTGTAGTAACAGTTGAGTTGCAAGGGAGCTGTTCTGGTTGTCCAAGTTCTTTAATGACTTTAAAACAAGGGGTACAAAATCTACTTTGTCATTATGTAGAAGAAGTAAAATCAGTAGAAGCAAATTAAAAAATGAAAAAAAACTTAAGCTATAGAGATAAACTGTTAGAACTTTCAGAAATATATAAAATTGCTGAGATACAAGTATACGAAAGAAATAAAAAGTATTTAACAACTGCTCAAATAGAGCATATTTTGAAAAAAAATAAAGTTCCAATACCAACGGAACTCAAGAAAAATATATTTGAAATTCAAGCAAAAAAAATTTCCAAACCTATATTCTCAACAGGAAATAGAATTGGAAATTTTTTCTCTTCTGTATCAAACTCCATTTACAAATTTTTTGCATCAATAAAAAAGTCAATTATTAATTTCTTTTTAGATACTAATAATTCAATTTTAAATTTTTTTTCTTATGTGGCAAAGACTATAGTAAATATAATTTTTGGAACAGGTAGAGCAATATTAAACTTCTGTTCATTTGTAAGCAAAACGACCCTCAAGTTTTTTAATGGAATTTATAATTTTGATATTGAAACAAAAAAAGTAAATCAACTAGTATCAGTAATTTTAATTTCTGCTTTTCTATTTTTATTTGGGGTTGCAGGATATTTTGGAAAAGATACTTTTATTAATTTTTATACTGAGACTCTTCAAGATAAAGAGATTGAGAAAAAAACAATAAAAGAAAAAACTGTTAATAAGAAATTAGCAGAAGAGAAAAAAAATGAACCAGTAACTAAGCCGAAGCAAAAACAGGCTAAAGTTCAACCTAAAAAACAGAATAATACTAATTCAGTTAAGGAATTTGTTTTACCAAATTTAAACCTTAAAACAGAGACAGTTTTAAGTTTGTTTAATGACGTGCAATATGACTTGAGAAAAGTAAGAAATGAGAAAAGAGTTAAGCCAATATATTTTACTCAATTTCCAAAAGATTTAGATGAAATTAAAGACAGTAAATTAAAAAAAGATACTTTTATAAAGATTGTTTTACCTTTGGTTGTTGCTGAGAACGAAAAAATTACTGATGACAGATTAAAACTTAAAAAAATACAATCAAAGAAAATTACTTCAGAGAAAGAAAAATCTTGGTTAAGGCAAAAACTTAGAGAGTATAAGGTAAAAAATTCAGACATTAATGAGCTTAAAAAGAGAATGGATATAATTCCGATTTCAATTGCTCTTGCTCAAGCAGCTAAAGAAAGTGGTTGGGGGACATCGAGATTTGCCTTAGAAGGAAATGCAATCTTCGGTCAGTGGACTTGGACTGGACAAGGCATTGAACCATTAGACAAAGGACAACATCAAGGCCATAAGATTTTAAAATTTCCAATTTTAAGAGCATCAGTAAAAGCTTATAAGAATAATTTGAACACTCATAAGGGTTATTCTAAATTTAGAGAAAAAAGATATACATTGAGAAAAAGGAATAAACCAATAAAAGGTATTTCTCTGACTGACACTTTAGATAATTATGCTCAAACTGGAAAAACTTATACTAAAGTTCTTGAACAAATTATTGATCAAAATTCATTAGATGAATTTGAAAATGTTTTATTAAGTAATTCAGTTGTACGTAAAGAATTGAATTTATAAAATTATTTTTCCGCTATAACAAATTGTATTCCTAACCATCTCCAAAAGCCGTTATCTTGCAAAGAACAATTGATACGACCTCTTTCAGTGGTAAACTTTCCCTCAAGTAATACTTGGACCTCATAGTCGTTAGTGAATTTGATATTAGATTTTCTCCATTTATTTTCTTCGTTGGAGTAACAATTTATTAAATTAATATTTTTGATATTTTTATAAAATTTTATTTTTACATTTGGTGGATTTGTAGAGTCGTTTATATATTTTTCTTTTGGTGTAATTTCCTCATACTTAAAAGGCAATGTTTTTAATATACTTTTGAATCTTTTTGTTTCACCATATTTTTCATTAATAGGAAATCTCGGAAGTTCAAAAAGATCTTTTGACTCATCAGCTACTCCAGAATGTTGACCAAAAGCATATTTAAAATTTAAATTTTTAATAATCTCTTTAAACTCCAGACTGTATTCTCCAAAAGGGTAAGAAAAAAATGGTGAGTTAAATCCAAGTTCTTTTTTAAAAATTGCTATTGATTTTTTTATATCTTCCTCTATTTCTTTATTAGTTCTATCTATAAGATACTCATGAGTATGACTATGATTTCCAATATGCACAAAATCTTCTTTAGCTATTTCTCTAATTTGATCCCAACTCATATAATTATTAGCTCCAACCTCTCTTGTACTTACAAATAATATAAAAGGTATTTTTTCAGCTTTAAGAATTGGCCAAGCATTTAAATAAAAAGACTCAAAACCATCATCAATTGTTAATAAAATTTTTCTTTCAGTATTTTTTGAATTTATATGATTTTCAAACTCCTCAGCCTTTAAAAAGGTTAAATTTTCTGCTTTTATAAGACTGATGTGTTTTGTAAAATCTTCAACTCTGATATTCGTAGAGGGGTATTTATTTTCATTGAATCTATGATACATAACTGCAATAACTCCATAATCTTCAAATTTATTAGATGCGGAATAGGAGTTTTTTGTAATAGGAAAAACTGCTAGAAATAAAATTATGATTAAAGACTTTTTAATAATAAATTGCACAGGTAAAAATGACTCAATTGGTTTAAGAATTAATAATAATTTTTTTGTTAAAAAATTTCAAATTAATAATAAAGCAAATGATATGCTTGTGGGCAATATAGCTGAATTTTTAAAAAAAAATAAAGCTAATGTTGATAAAAATTTTTCTATTATCGTGAACCAGGGCCCAGGTAGCTTTTCATCAATCAGAGTTTCATTAGCTGTGGCAAAAGGAATAAAATTATCTAAAGGAGCTAAATTATATGGCTATAAAAGCAATTTATTAAACGAATTTAACCTTAAAAATATTGAGCTTTTAATTGAAAAAAATCTTTTAGAAAATAAATTGATTAAACCACTCTATATAAGTTAAATTGGAATTAAATATGAGTACAATAGAAGATAAATGTAAAGAAAAAGGCGTCAGACTAACTGAGCAAAGAAAAGTTATTGCAAAGGTTATTTCAGATTCAAAAGAAACTTATGGATCTAAAGATCATCCTGATGTTGATGAGTTACATAAAAGGGCTACTTCTATAGACAAGAAAATCAGCATTGCAACTGTTTACAGAACCATTAAACTTTTTGAAGAGTCTGGTATTTTAATTAGACACGATTTTAAAGAAGGTAAATCAAGATATGAACCAATCACTGAAGAGCATCACAATCATTTAATAGATATAAATACTGGTGAAATAGTTGAGTTTGTAGATAAAGACATTGGAGCGCTACAAAGTAAAATTGCACAAAAGTTAGGGTATAAACTAGTAGACCACAAACTGGAATTATACGGATCAAAAATTAAAAAAAATTAATATCTTGAATAAAAAAATTTTTATTAAAACTTTTGGATGCCAAATGAATGAGTATGATAGC
>CENP01042981.1_pt1 | contig 28648 bp, 23 predicted proteins | sample 361281 | NCBI WGS metagenome assembly CENP01 (sample SAMEA2591122, study PRJEB7988) | marine metagenome | biome: marine biome (ENVO:00000447); feature: deep chlorophyll maximum layer (ENVO:xxxxxxxx); material: saline water (ENVO:00002010), including plankton (ENVO:xxxxxxxx) | depth 70 m | reverse complement strand
CAATAAGGATAATATATAAATATATTGAACTAAATTAAATATTATTTATTTTTCATCAATATGGCTTTATTAACATCTACAGTTAAAAGACAAAACAAACCTGTAATAAAAAAAAATAAAACAATGAAAATACCTGCCCGTTGGGAATCAAAAGTTTTTGTAATTATTCCTAAAAGAAATGGACCTAAAAAAGATGTAAATTTTCCAGAAAATGTATAAAATCCAAAAAATTCATTAGAATATTTTTTTGGTACTATTCTTGCCATTAATGACCTGCTAGAGGCTTGATTAGGTCCAGAAAAAATTCCAACTAAAATTCCAGCTATCCAAAACATATTTTTATTTTGAGCACTTATTGCCAGAATTGTTCCAAAAATTAAACCAATCAAACTTATTAAAATTGTTTTTTTACCTCCAATCTTATCATCAATAGGTCCAAAAACTAAAGAACCAATACCTGCAGTTATATTTAAAATAATACCGAATAACATAATTTCAGAAAATGAGAAATTAAAAGTACCTGATGCGTAAATAGCTCCAAAAGCAAAAATTGTTACTAAGCCATCATTATAAAAAAGTCTTGCTATCAAAAATTTACTTATTTCTCTGTAATTATTTAAATCACGATAGGTAATTTTTAACTGATTAAATGAATCATTAAATAATTTAAAAAGGTTTTTGTTAAATTTTACTGATTCATCTTTCATAGACAAAATTAAAGGACATGAAAATATTAAAAACCAAAAAGCAACAAGTAAATTTGTAGCTCTTATGTTTTCACCGTTTTTACTAAAACCAAACCATGGAGTTTCAGCTTCAACAAAACCAATCATTGCTATAAACATTACAACTAATCCACCCATAAATCCTGCAGACCATCCATATCCAGAAATTTTTCCAACTCTGTCCATTGAAGTTATATCAATTAAATATGCATTATAAAAAACTTGTCCCAATTCAAAAGCGACATTTGCTATAATAAAAAAAAATAAAGCTTCAAAAACCATTCCCTCAGATGGAAAAAATAATAAAACAGTTGATAGGAAACCTGCAACTGCAGTATAAATCAACATCTTTTTTTTTAACCCGCCTTGATCAACAATGACGCCAAGAAGTGGTGACAAAATTGCAATTAAAATTGCACTAATAGAAATACCTCTTGACCAAAATAATGTTCCAGTAATTTCATCTGGAGATATAACTTGAGTAAAATAAGTTGCATAAACAAAGGTGACAACCAAGGTGAAAAAAGCAGAATTACCAAAATCATATAAGCACCAATAAAAAATATTTTTTTTATTATTTATCAATTATTTTTCCTACCAGAATTGAAAAAAAGTTATGAAAGATAAATTTAATCGATACGCATGCCAATTATGATTTGTTATAATCGGTATATTTAAAGATAAATCTAATTCAAAAGGTATTGAAGATATTTGATTACTAAAATAAGAATTATGAAATGTTAATGATAACTTTTGATACACCATTAAAGTTTTTGTATCATATCCTTTGTGAATATCAGTTCCTCCACCCATCCATTCATTCCAAAAACTATTTTTTGAAAAGTATTTATCTCTATTTTTATAATACCAAGTTTGACCAAAAGAAAATGATAATCTTTTAGGAAATAATTCAATAGACGCATTGAGATTTCCTAAAGTTTCATTTCCTAGCTTCATCCTGTAAGTATCACCTAAGTTCAATAAAATGGATTCATCATCAATAATGAAAATACCTCTAGGAGAAACTCTAGTATTAAATTTACCCTCTCTATTAAAAATTGATTTGATCAACCAATTGAACCTTATCAACCTAGATCTATAATTGGTGTAAAATTCTCCAAATAACGATGCATTTAAAGCTGATAATCCTTTTCCTAATGGTAATTCTTTAAATTGGTTTGGAATTAATAAGTCATTTTTTTTGTATATACTTAAAAGTTTTGCAGAAGGAATTGTTATACCTAGACCACCATAAACAGAAAATATAGATTCACCAACCCAAACTGGAGATCCAAAAAGATGAAAGTTGACACCTAATTTAATATCTCCTAACCCTGAAGATGACCTTTGAGGATAAAAATAATTCATTATAGAATCTATTGATGTTGAATCAATAGATTCAGAAAATGGATTATAATTTGAATCATAAATTACTTTGAATGGGTCATTCCCAGAATTTAATGCCCAAAGAATCGAATATTCTCCAGATTCATCATAATATGCATTATAAACTGAATTAATCTTTTCAAACATAAAACTTGGAATTGAATCTTTAATAGGTGAACTAAAAATCTCTTCGAAATTTTTTTTATTTTCATTATGATAATTCAAAAAATCTTCAATTCTACCATTTTCAAATTCCATACCATTCCAAGACCAATATTCATTTTGATTAGCTGTTAAAAAGACTGGGATTGAAATCATAAGTGTTGTTTTGTTTGATATTCCAAATTCAATATCATAAAATATTTTGTTATAATTAAATTTGCTTTCTGTATTAAATATTTGACCATTTAATTTTACAGAGTCAGGACCAAAAAAATTTTCTGTAAAATCATAAAGTTGAAAACCCCAACCTTTACTTGAGGATAATGCATCAAAATCAGTAATTATTTTTTGTACATTTTCCGAAACAGTTATTTCGAGATCACCTAAATCATTTAAATCTTTAAAAGAATTTTGATTTTTGTGGTCAAAATATTTAATATCATAATTTTTTAATGTAAAAACTTCTGAATGAAATCCTTTTACTTTACCTGATGATTTCCATTGTGAAATTGACTGCTCATTATTTACAGAAAATCTCCAAACATTTTTTGGTAAGGTAAAATTTGAAAAAGCATTTAAAAATGAAAAAGTGAATAAAGCTAATAAAACATTTTTCATTAATTATATATTAAAAAACGTTCTCTAAATTCATTGAATTTAATTACTTCTTTTGACCAAGTAGCTGGAAGCTTATTAATTTCACGTTTTTGTGCAATAAATAATCTTAAGTAATTATGACCAAATAAAAAGTCAATATAATTTGACCCTGTCCATTGAAATCTTCTATCTAAATTTGCAATAATTGACAATATCGAAAGAGCAGTTTTCAATGGGTCAAACTTATCTATATCATAAATTTCCAATTCAACACCATAACATTTCGTTCCTTTATATATTGGATTTGAAATTAAATTTGATATTGAGTCAGGAAAGAATTCTGTTTTTATAAAATTAACACCCTCAAGTTTTTTTTTTCTTAACCCTGATATCAATTGATCTGGAACGAGCCATGGAGAACCTATGACCTGAAATGGTTTTAAAGTACCTTCACCAAATGAAAGATTTGTACCTTCAAACAGAGACATCCCATATGATAATTTAAGAGCTTTGTAAGAGTTTATATTTTTCCAATAAGGTAATTTAAAATTATAATCAACTATTGATCTTTTCCAATTTGACATAGGTAGAATTGTTAAATCACATTTTAATGATTTTCTAATCCAACCTGTTTCATTTATCATCAACGCATATTCACCGATTGTAAGACCATGACGAATTGGAACAAGATGATATCCTCTAAAAGATTGATATTTAGGTCTAACAATAGGACCATCAATAATTACACCATTTAATGGATTTGGTCTATCCAAAAGTAAAACAGGGATTGAATTTGTAGAAGCAGATTCCATAATCTTTGTTAAAGTTGTCATAATAGTGTGGAACCTAATTCCTGTATCCTGAATATCAATTAATATAATATCAACGTCAAATAAATCGTTTGCTGTTGGAATATATTCATTATTCCACAACCTTTTAATTTTTGAATTAAAAATTAAATCAATATTATTTTCTGAAGATTCAATATTTTGATAAGGATTTAACAAAACTCCATGTTGAGGAGTAAAAACTACTTTAATTTGAAACAAATCACTATAATTAGATAAAATATCCAATAAATGATTTCCATTTCTATCAACTGAAGTTTGGTTAGTAAAAACTGCAATTTTCTTATTTTTTATTAAGTCAAAATTTCTCTCAATTAAAATATCTAGACCTGTAAATACACCTGGAAGAAAATCCATATTTGGAACATTAATTATTTTAGAATTATTATAATTTTGATTAAAAACCAAATTACAACTTAATATTATTAAAAATATATTGATCTTCATTTTTTTGAAAATAATTGATTAAGTATAAAAGCAAAAATGACCATAATTAATGAACCTATCAAAGTAAATAAAGGCCATGCAATAGAAGTGAAGTTGACGATATAAATCATAGATAACATCGAAATCATAAAACTTATAACAATAAAAAATGTTGAAATATTTTTTTTCATGAAATTTAATATAAAAAAGCCCAACATTCCTCCATAAGTAATTGAAGATATAGATAATGCAATTTCAATCAAAGGACCACTTGTTGAAGTAAAAATTAATGCACTAAATGCAATAATTAATGCCCAAAGAAATGAAATCAATTTTGAAAACTTAATATTATAATTTGCTGGAATAATATCTTTAATCCAATCAGTCATAGTTGATGAAGACAAAGAATTAATTGAAGAGCTTAATGTTGACATTGCTGCTGAAAAAATTGAAGCAATTAAAAAACCTTTTACTCCAGATGGTACGTAATTTAATAAAAATGAAGAAAAAACTTCATTTGAACTTATTTCTTTACCTTCGTAAAAAACCCAAATGCCAATTCCTATAAATAAAAAAATTGCAAATTGTATAAATGCAATAAAACCACTTCCAATTAATGCTTTTCTACTTGAAGAGATATTTTTTGCAGATAGTAGCCTTTGAACCATTAAATGGTCGGTTCCATGAGATGCAAAAGAAAGAAAAATTCCACCGAAAAACGAAGTGAAAAAATTATATGGATTTGTCATTGGGTTAGAAAATTGTAAAAATTCAAATTTTTCATTTTTCAAACCAATTTCAATTATTGAATAAATGCCACCATCAATAAAAATATTTAAATAATATATTGTCAAAAACCCACCAATAAGGTATATAAAAAATTGTATACTATCAGCCCAAATCACTGATTTAATTCCTCCATAAATCGAATATAATAAAGTTGTAATAGTAATAATAAAAATACAGATAGTATATGACCATCCTGTAATTAAAGATAAAGGAATTGCCGTCATAAATAATCGAACACCATCAGCTAAAACTCGAGTAACTTGAAAAACTGCAGAAACAAATCTTTGAATATTTTTACCCCATTTAATTTTTAAAATTTCATAAGTTGATTCAATTGAATTATTAAAATAATATGGTAATAAATAGATACTAATCAAAAACCTTCCAACAATATATCCCAATGATAATTGCAGAAAACCAATATTACCAATGTATGATAATCCTGGTATACTTAAAAAAGTAAGAACAGATGTCTCTGTGGCAACAACAGAAAGCATTATCAAATACCAAGAAATTTTTTTTTGTCCTAAAAAATATTCCGAAGTAGTAACTTGATTTCTTCCATTAATATAACCAACAAATAAAATGATAATGAAATATATAATTATTACTAATAAATCTAAGTTTTGCAAATCAATTGATTTATTTAAGAGTCTTCATTACATCATTATGAAAATTTACTCTGAAATCTCTCATTCCAGATCTATTTCTTGATGGGTGTACTCTATTTGTTAATACAATAATACCTATTTTTTCGTTTGGATCAACCCACATTGATGTTCCAGTAAATCCAGTATGACCATAACTACCTTCAGAAAAGAAATCTCCTGCTAAACTTCCTTTTTTTGATGGAGTATCCCATCCTAAGGCTCGGTTGGTACCTTCTGGAAGATTTTGTTTTTCAGTAAATTGATTTATAAGACTTGAATTAAAATATCTTATACCTCCTAAATGACCACCATTTATCATCATTTGACAATATTTAGCAAGATCATCAGTTGTTGAAAATAACCCAGCATGGCCTGCAACACCCCCCAATTGCCAAGCTCGTTCATCATGAACTATTCCTTTTAATAGACCTCTGTCATAAATAGTATCAACTTCTGTTGGAACAATATTTTTAAGATACTTCGGCAATGGATTAAAAAAAGTATTTTTCATTTTTAAAGGTTTAAAAATATAATTTGAAGACAATTTTTCAAATTTCTTGTTCGAAACGATTTCTAAAATATTTTTTAATAGAATTGGACCGAAATCACTGTAAACATATTCTGATCCAGGATCATTTATCAATGGCTTTTTTATAATTTCTGCGAGAATTTTATCTTTAGAAAAATCAATTGGAAAGGTATCAAAAGCCATTAATCCAGAAGAATGTGTTAAAAGATGTCTTATTGTTACTTTATTTTTTTCTTCACCTGAAAAAATAGGTATGAAATCTTTTATTGGTTCATCTAAAGGTAATCTCTTTTGGGAATATAACTTCATAGCAACTGGAGTAGTAGCAACAACTTTAGTTAACGAAGCTAAATCATAAATTGATTCAGAATCAATCTTAATTTTTTTTTCATATGTTTGATAACCAGATTGAAAATTAAAAACTTTTTTTCCGTTTTTTAAAATAACTACAGATGCTCCAGGGAAAATTGAATCATTAATTGCATTATTGATAATTTTCTTTGCACTAGAAAAATCATAAGATTGATAATCTTCACTCAAAATATTTTTTTTATGTCTATTTAATCCTTTTCCTTGTTGAAGAGATTTAGATAAAGTTACAGGAAGCTTTCCATTTATTTCTTCAGATCCAAAAAGGGCGTCAACCATTGCATTCATAGAAATAGAACCATAATAATAAGCTGCAATATAAGTTTCTATTGAGTCTACGTCATCTAAATATGGTGATCCAAAGGAAGTTACAATAATAGGTTTATTTGTTTTTTGAAGTTTTTGTATTAATTCTCTATGAGAAGAATCGATTGTATAAGTACCAAGGTCTTGTGCAACTCTTATTAAAAGTGATATTATTATTAAATCTGAATTTTCAAAATCATTAATAATTTTATTAATTTCTGATTTTGAAAGTGTTTTTGAATAAAAATCAGAAATAACATTCCCATGTATTCTTGAAATTTTAGATCTATAGGTATTAGAATATTTTAGCATTCCTTCACTAGTGGCCAATAATAAATGTCCAATTGATTTTGTTTTTGAAATGTCTATCGGAATTAAATTATTTTTATCATTGATTAAAGTAATAGATTTTTTTGCTGCTTGAGCAGCAATTCTTTTATGAGATGGTTTACCTAATATATCCCTTGATTTATTAAAATCTATTTTTTTATTATTCCATAATTTTAAATCAAGTTTTGATTTTAAGATTCTTTTCACTGAATTATTAATTCTCTTTTCAGAAATTCTTCCACTTCTTACAGATTCAATTACTCCTTTAATTGCTGATAAATTATCAATAGGTAATAATATAATATCTGAACCAGCTTCAATTGTCTTAATTGCTGCTTCTGAAGACCAATAAGATTCTGTAATACCCCCCATTTCCATTGCATCTGTTACAATCAAACCTTCATATTTGAATTCTTCACGTATAATTTTTCCACTTAATTCATAAGATAATGTAGCAGGAGTATTAGTAGAGTCCATACTTGGTACTGCAATATGTCCTGTCATTATCATTTTGACATTAGCTTCAATTGCTTTTTTAAATGGTAATAAATCAATTTCTCTAAATTTTTTTTCACTTTTATTAATTACTGGAAGGGTTGTATGAGAATCAGTGCCAGTATCACCATGTCCGGGAAAATGTTTAATACAAGCAATAATACCATTTTCTTGACATCCTTTAATAAATTCTGATGAGTATTTTGTTACGATATCAGGAGAATCACCATATGAACGAAAATTAATTATTGGATTTTTAGGATTACTATTTACATCTAAAACTGGAGCAAATGTAACATGAACGCCAAGCGCTCTTGACTCAATTGCCGTAATTCTTCCGTGTTCATATGATAATTTAGAATCATTTGTAGCTGACATTGCCATGCTTGATGGAAAAAGAGTTGCTCCGGATATTTTTTGACCAACCCCTCTTTCAAAATCTGCTGCAATTAATAAAGGTATTTTTGAAAAACTTTGTAATTCATTCAAATTATAAATAGTTCCATGAACAGAACCAACATACGTTACAATTCCACCAATATAATGTTTTGTAATCATTTTTTTTATTTCAACAAATCTTGAATCATCATTTCTATAAAAATCTCCAGTATATCTAAGCATAAACATTTGCCCAATTTTTTCTTCTAAAGATAATTTATTGATGAATTCATCAACATTCATTGAAAATGCATTCAAATAAAAATTTAAAAAAAGAATATTTAAAATAATTTTTTTCATAATTATTATATTATTTAATAATCTTAGTTGCTCTCTTATCAGATATAGATGTGAATAAATTATATGGGTTAAGCTCTATATCCTCAGCAATAATTTCAATAGGTATGTGATTTTGATTATCTTTTCCCCAAATTAATACTTTTTGACCCTCAGCAGGTTTATCATTTTCAAAATTAACCATAAATTGATCCATACAAATTCTTCCACATATTTTATATTTTTTACCATTCCAATTTACATAACCTCTTTCAAACCATGCTCGGGGCATTCCATCAGCAAAACCAACTTGAATTACTCCTATATTTGAAGATTTTACAGTTTTATATAACCCACCATAGCTAATTGGAATATCTTTTTTCACTCTCCTAATCAATACAATTTCCCCTTTAAAATTCATAACTGGTTGAATTTGAGGAACTTTTTTTAAAGAATTAGAGGGTAAAGCTCCATATAATAACATTCCGACCCTTACTAAATTATAATTGGAATTATCAAGATTTGAAACACCTCCACTATTAGATATATGTACCCATTTCAAATCTATTTTATTTTTAATTATTGATAAAATATTATCAAATTTTTCTTTTTGATTTATTGCAAAAGACAAATCGCCTTCATCTGCAGTAGCTAAATGAGTATATATTCCATCTGGAATTAAATTTGTTTTTTCAATGAAATTATTTAAAAATTCAAAAGAACTTTCATAGGGAATTCCTAGTCTCGTCATTCCTGTATCTATTTTTAGATGATACTTAGGAAAATTTTGCTTCTTTATCATATTTTCTATAAATATTTCTAAATCAGAAAACCAAGAAACGTTAACAATAATATTATATTTTATTGCTAACTTATATGATTCTCTTGACAATCTTTCAAAAATAATAATATCAGCATTAATTCCATTCTTTCTAAGCTCAATAGCCTCATCAATTGTAAAAACAGCGAAAAAATTAACTCCTAATGATTCAAGTTTTTTCGAGATTGGAATTACCCCGTGACCATAAGCATCTGCTTTGACTACAGCTAATAGAGAATTATCACCTATTATCTTCTTAATATTAATATAATTATTTTCTAATCGATCTAAATCTATTTCTATAATTGGCTTAGCCATGATTAATAAATTTTTTATAATTATTTGGATTAATATTTTCCAAAATACTTAGTCCACCAAAAACTGCTTTATGATTGCTTTTTTTCCAATCAATATCAATTAATTTTGAAAAGAGCATTTTTCTATAAAATTCATTTTTCAAAATTAAAGATCCATGAATTCCTATTTTATCATAAATAATATTTTTTGATTTTAAATCCATTACAATTTCTTTTAAACCATCGCATCCATCATCACATATTTTATACGCAATTTCATTTCCAATCTCAGCTAATTTAATAATTTTTGGTGATAAATTAGCCAAACCAAATCTACCTTCTTCTCCTAAGCTATAATTTAATACTTCATCAAAGTTGTTTTTGCCATAATGTTCTTTTACAAGTTCTATTAATTCCTTATAAAAAGTATTATTTTCAAAACCCTTATTTGAAATTAAAAAAAGAATAAGAGTTTTTGCAATCCAATATCCACCACCAATATCATTTTGATCAAATCCCAAACCACCAGAAATAACAAATTTCTTATTTTCATTTGAATTAGAAATACCTATACTACCTGTTCCAACCAATAATGTAGTTCCTTTATCATCGCCCCAAATTGTTTTATGTGCAAGTTCTGCATCAGATGTTAAAATAATTTTTTTTCTAGGAAAATAGTCTTCAAAAAAATCATTTAAACTTTTACTGTATTTTTTATTACTTATTCCAGCTAAACCCAAAATAACTGATTTTACTTTGTCTTTGTTTATTCCATTTGAGTCAAACATGTTTATTAATACTTCAATTAAATTCTTTATTCCAAGAGATCCATAAAAATTGGGGTTGCTACCAGGCCCTGACCTTTCATATTTAATATACTTTTCAACATCAGCAATTAAAAAATCTGTTTTAGAACCACCTCCGTCTATTGAAAGAATTAAATTACTTTGATTCATGTTGTTGTAATAAATCAATTTTTAAATCTTCAAAATTTGTAAATGTTTTTGTTGAGCAACCCAATATCCATGAACTTGTTTTATTAATTGGCAAATTTAAAACTAGGTAAACTGGTTTGGAAAAATAATATGCCATAGTTAATTCACCATGAGTACCGCCACCTAAAATGACAGATTCATCCCAAAAACAAATGATGTAATCAGCATTATTTTTTATAAGGGATAAATCCCTATCAATTATTTTATGTATTATATTATTAAATTTCTGGGGGTTTTTATTAATCCAATTTCTATAATTTTTTATTTCGTATTTAGTTAAAGTTTTTTTTTGAATTTCAACAGGATCAATAACATCATGATCAAGATTTTCCTTTAACCATAGTTTAATTTTATTTCTCCATTGAGAACCCGAATCTTTTGCATTTTCCATACCACCTGATAAATATGCAATCATCTGTTTAAATTTTTTGAGTATATGTAAATGTTAAACATGTAGTTAATAATTATAAAAAAAAGAACAAAAATTAAAAAAATCATATCAAAACTATAAATAAACAAAATCGATCTTAAAGATTCAACCATTATATATGTTGGAAAAAACTCTATAAAAATATGTAAAGAATTTGGAAAAAAACTAATTGGAATTAACCAACAAGAAAAGAAATAAATAAATAGTAAAAATAAAAAAATTGGTATACTAGATTTTTCAAAATTATAATTTGACATTCCAAATGTAAAACCAAGGTTTGATGAAAGAAAAATATTAATAATTATAAAAAATAAATAAATAAAATAAAATTGAATGTTAAAAAAAACACCTATTAAAAGTTGTAAAATTATAAAAATCAAAATTGATCTTGCAAATTCTAATGGAATAATAGATAACAAATAATTAAAAATAAATGAAATTTGAGATATAGGAGAAATATTAATTTGACTCAATAATTGTGATTTTTTTATAGTTTGTATGTCAGAATAGGTAAATAAAAATGAAAATGCAAATGAAATTGAAAAGATAATTCCTATTAAAATCCAAGATTCATTTGGAAAATTTTTGTAAACAGGGGATTGTGATGATAAAACAAAACCTACTGCTAACATAAAAAAAATAGGTAATAAAAGAGAAATTGAAATTTCAAATAAAAAATGATGTAGAAAAAACTGTATTCTTCTTACAAAAAACGCTTTAAATATGTTCACAATTCATTCCTTGGTAGAGTTTAAAAAAAGAGTATCTAAATCAATTTTATTAATTTCAATATCTATTAAATTGTCATTTAAAACATTTTTCAAAACTTTAAACAGTTCTTCTTTATTTTTTCCATAAAATTCAAAAATATTTTTATCTCGTTTCGATTCGATTAATAAAGAATTGTTTGACAATTCATTAAAAAGTTTGTCATTTAAGTTTTTAAACTTTAAAACAAATTTATACAAGTTTCCTGTTTTATTAATTAATTGATTATAAGTTCCATCAAGTACTATTTTACCGTCACTTAAAAAAATTATTCTTTCATCGATATTTTCAATCTCTTTTAAATATTGCGTTGTGTAGATAATTGTTTTATCATCTTTGATTTTATTTATAAATTTCCAAAATCTATTTTTTGATTTTAAATCTAATGATATTAGAGGTTCATCAAGCAAAATAATAGAGGGGTCATGTAATAAAGTTCTTACCAACATAATTTTTCTTAAAAAACCAAAAGATAACTCTTTTGGAAACTTATATAGTAGTTTATCTATACGAAATTGTTCACTTAGAAAAGATATTCTTTCAACTATTAGTTTTTGATTCATTTCATAAAGTCTTGCATGAAATTGAAAATTTTCCAATATATTTAAATTTTCATCTAGATTTATATACTGAGGCATATAACCAATCTTCGAAAATATTTTCTTTTCTCTGTTTACAATATTATTACCATTTATATAAATTGATCCAAAATCAGGTGATAAACCACCAGCAATCATATTTAATAATAATGATTTTCCTGAATCATTAGGTCCAAGAATAGAAGTAATAGATCCTCTTTCAATTCCAAATGATAAACCAGCTAAAATAGATTCTTTTTCTATGTTTTTACCAATTTTTTTTAATGATACTGAAGCTTCCATATTTTAATGGGCACTAAGCCAAGAATCCCCAATTCCATAATCAACTACTAGAGGAACATTTAATTTCATAGCATTTTCCATTTCATATAATACCATTTTTTTAAGCTGGTCAACTTCCTCTTGTGGAGTTTCAAAAATTAGCTCATCATGAACTTGTAAAATCATTTTTGATTTTAGATTATTTGATATAATATTCTTATGAATTGAAATCATTGCAATTTTAATCAACTCTGCAGCAGTACCTTGAATTGGCATATTAATTGCAGCCCTTTCAACTGCACTTCTTATTCTTTGATTTTTATTTAAAATATCATAGCAATATCTTCTTCTACCTAAAATAGTTTTAACATATTTATTTTTTTTAGCAAAATCTATAGTATTTTCAATATAATCTTTTATACCTGAATATCTATTAAAATATGATGTTATTATTTTTTTTGATTCAACCATTGGTATTCCTAATTCCTGAGATAACCTATAGGGTCCAGCTCCATACATTACACCAAAATTTACTATTTTAGCAGTTCTTCTCATGTCAGTTGAAACATCCTGAATTGGCACATTAAAAAGATTAGAACTTGTCCTAGCATGAATATCTTCATTGTTAATAAATGCATTAATTAGATTCTTGTCTTTACTTAAATGAGCCATAATTCTTAATTCAACTTGTGAATAATCTGCTGAAAAAATTTTCCACCCTTTTTTTTCAGGAACAAATGCATTTCTAATTTCTTTTCCATCACTTGTTCTTATAGGAATATTTTGAAAATTAGGGTTACTACTTGACAATCTTCCCGTTGATGTTATAGTTTGACTAAAAGAAGTATGAATTCTTCCAGTCTTATCATTAATTAATTCTGGAAGAGTATCAATATAAGTAGATTTTAATTTTTGAATAGTTCTATACTCTAAAATTTTTTTTGGAAGCGGATGAATATTTTTTAAAAATTCAAGGACTGTTACATCGGTTGATCTTTTTTTAACTTGTTTTAAACCAATTTCATCAAACAAAATTTCTGAAAGCTGTTTTGGAGAATTAATATTAAACTCTTTGCCTGAAATTTTAAAAATTTCTTTTGATAGAGAAAGAAGTTTGTTTTGCATCCAAAGAGACATATTTATCATCATTTCTTTATCAATAAAAACCCCATTTAACTCCATTTCAGTTAATACATCTATTAAAGGTAACTCTATATTTTTATAAAAATCATATAAGTTATCATTTAAAATTTTATCACTTAGTATGTTTACAAGCTGCAAACATATATCTGAATCTTCAACAGCATAAAATTTAATTTTTTCAAGCTCAACATCTCTCATATTTTTTTGATCTTTTCCAATGCCAATAACTTCAGAAATTGGCATCATTTCATAATTAAGATATTCTTGACTTAAACGATCTAATTTATATGTACGTTCTTCAGGTTTGATTAAATGAGATGCAATCATGGTATCAAATGAAATTGGAGTAACATTTATATCATGTCGTTTAAAAATCAATAAATCATATTTTATGTTTTGACCACATTTATGAATTTTTTTACTTTCGAGAATGTGCTTTAACTTTGAAAGAACAGTATTTAAATCATTTTGACCACTAAAAATATTTTTCTTCTTTTCTGGAAATAAAATTGGAACATACCATCCCGAATTTTCTTTAATTGAAAAACTAAGACCTACGATATTTGCTTCAATTGGATTAACGCTAGTAGTTTCTAAGTCTATTGAAATTAAAGTTGAATTATTTAATTGACTTACGAGGCTATCTAATTTTGAATCATTATCAACTATTAAATAAGATTTTTCAATTTTGTTTATTTTTTTTTTATTTAAATCAAGAATATTTAATTCTTTTTTAAACTTATAAAATTCCAATTCATCAAAAATATCATTTACTTTTTTGAAATTAAATGTTTTTAATTTCATATCATCAAAATCAACATCTAATTTCATGTCAGTCTTAATTGTTACTAATTTTTTTGATAAATAAGCTAATTTAGATTCATTTTTAAGACTTTCTCTTATTTTTTTATTTTTTACATCATTAGCATTTTCAATTATTTTTTCAAAAGAACCATATTTTTCTAATAATTTTACTGCAGTTTTAGCACCTACTCCTCTCACACCTGGGACATTATCTGAACTATCACCCATTAGTCCTAATAAATCAACTATTTTCGATGGAAAAACACCCCATTTTTTTTTAACCTCATTTGGACCAAAAATAATACTAGATCCATTTTTCCCAGGGGTGTGTAGTTTAATATCAGAATCAATTAATTGCATAAAATCCTTGTCACCACTTATAATTCTACAATCTAAATTGTTTTTTTTTCCCATAATAGCAAGTGTCCCAATTATATCGTCAGCTTCAAATCCATTAACTAATAAACTTTTGATATTCAATGAGTCAACTAAATCCCACAAAATAGGGAGTTGAGATCTTAATTCATCAGGCATTTTTTCACGAGTAGCTTTATATTCAGGATACATTTCATGTCTGAAAGTTTTTTCTTTTCCATCAAAAACTGCAACAATATAATCAGGAGATTCTTCTTTAATTAATTTTAATAAAGTATTTGTAAAACCATAAACTGCACTAGTATGTTGACCCTTAGAATTAATTAATGGGTTTCTAATTAGAGCAAAGTGTGATCTATAAAGAAGTGCATAACCATCTATGAGATAAAAACTATTTTTTTTTGTTTCTTTCATTATTTATTAAGATTTTACATTTACTTATATGTACAACCTAATGTAAGTTTATAATAGTTTTAAATAAAAAGATAACTAATTTGGAGAATTTTATGAGTCAACCATTTACTTTACCGGATTTACCTTATTCACAAGATGCATTAGCCCCTACTATATCATCAGATACAATAGGTTTTCACTATGGCAAACATCATGCCGCGTATTTTAACATGCTTAACAAGCTAGTTGAAAATACAAAATTTTCTGAAATGAAACTTGAAGAAGTTGTTAAAGAAACTTTTGGAAATTCAGAAACACAAAAAATATTCAATAACGCAGGTCAAGCATGGAATCATATACTTTACTGGAATCAAATGAAACCGGGAGGTTCAAATAAACCTTCAGGTAGGTTACTTTCAATGATTGAAGAAAGTTTTGAAAGTTTTGAAAAATTTAAAGAACAATTTGTAGCTTCATCTGTTGGTGTTTTTGGAAGTGGTTGGTGTTGGCTTGTTCAAAATGATACAAATCTTGAAATATTAGGTACTCCTAATGCTGAAAATCCATTATGTCATAATAAAAATGCTCTTATGGGTATAGATGTCTGGGAACATGCTTACTATTTAGACTATCAAAATGTTAGACCAAATCATGTAAAAGCAGTTTTAGATAATATAATTAATTGGGATTTTGTTTCTGACAGATTAAGTTAAAAAATATCATAAAAAAGATAGGGGATAATTATCTCCTATCTTTTTGAAATAATTGGTAATATCAGCTTCATTGATGTACCATTTTTTTCTGAAGAAGATTCAACTTTAACAACTCCACCTAAAAAATCCTCAACAATTCTTTTAACCATACTTAAGCCAATTCCCCAGCCTTGCTGTTTATTTGAAAAACCCGGCCTAAAAATATTATTCCAATCTTTTCTTGATATACCATTACCATTATCATTTATAATAATAATAACATTTTTTGAAACTAACTTTACTATAATAGATATAAAACCTTTTTTATTTACTATAGAATCAATTGCATTTTTAATTAAATTTTCTATTGTCCATTTTAATAATACTGGTGATGTAAAAATTTCAATATTATTTGATTGAACATCTAAATTAATTTTAATTTCATCTTTGGGTAATCTTCTTTTAAAATATTTAGTTAAATCAACTAATAATTTATTTATAGAAATTAATTCAAACTTTGGCTTTGAACCAATTTTTGAAAATCTCCTACTTATTTCATTTAATCTTTCGACATCAGCTTCCATATCTGGAATTAATTTATTTACATCTTTAGGATAGTCACTTAATCTTTGAATCCAACCCATTAGTGAAGATACTGGAGTTCCAAGTTGATGAGCAGTCTCTCTTGCCATTCCAAACCAAATATTTTGTTTTTCAGCTTTTCTAATAATTTCAAAACCAATAAAACCTAATAAAATAAATAAACTCACTCCTATAAGTTGAACATAAGGAAGAATTTGCAATCTTTTCACAATCAAAGAATCCCCATAATGCAAATAACCGATTTTGAATCTTTTTGTATCTTGAATATTTATCTCAAGAGGTATGGGATTATTTTGCTTATTCATTGATAAAATTATTTTTTTTATATCTTTATTAGATAAATTATTTTCATCATTTAAGTTTTTCCAGATTACCGGATTACCTAATGTATCAGATTGAATAATAGGAAATGTTACTTTCTGAATTATCTCACTAAAAACAAAATCAAGTTCTACATCATTAGCTTCTGTTATACCTTTAACAATTAATTCAGCATATAGATTCATCGTCTTTCTACTATCATTTCTTAAATTATTAATAATAGATTGATTATAAATGAACAGGCTTGTTATCATAGCCATAGCTAAGATAAATAACGCAGTCTTAATATTTTTTAATTGTTTATATATCCACATAGATGAAATATATAAATTGAAAAATTGGTATACTAAGAAATATAATTAGTTTTTTTCATGTGTTCAATAATGTAATCCACTTCATCATCAAGTGTAGAAGTTGAAGTATTTATTACAATTTCAGGATTTTCTGGTTCTTCATATGGATCATCTATACCTGTAAAATTTTTTATTTCACCAGCTCTAGCCTTTGCATAGAGGCCTTTTACATCTCTTTTTTCGCATACTTCGAGTGGACATTTCACAAATACTTCAATAAAATTTCCGATCTCATTTCTTGCGTAAAGTCTTTCAGATATATAAGGAGAAATAAATGCACAGACCACAATAACTCCATGTTTAACTAATTGTTGAGCTACAAATGTAACTCTTTCAATATTTTTATCTCTATCTTCCTTACTAAAGCCTAAATCTTTTGTCAGTTTTTGTCTTACAACATCACCATCTAAGATTTGAACCCGATATCCCATATTTATTAACTTTTCTACTAAAGGGATAGAAATAGTAGTTTTACCAGAACCTGATAAACCAGTTAACCAAATTGCTACTCCATTATCATAATTATTAAATGCAGTAAGAGGTTTATTTTGTTTCATTTTTATAATACCTTAATAAAATTTTATTAATTTCAGGACGAGTGAACTCAATTGGTAGATTTTCGCCATTTAACAACATTTCACGAACTTTTGTACCACTTAAAAATATTTTTTCTTCATTTTTTGCAATTGATGTTTTAGATGTTGCCATACCTTTTGTTCTCTTACAATAAAAGGAATGTTCAAAAAATAAAAGTTTGATTTGAATATCATTAAAATCAAAATTTTCAAATATTTTTTGAGCATCATATGTTCCATAATAATTTCCAACACCAGCATGATCTCTCCCAACAATAAAATGAGTGCATCCATAATTTTGTCTTGTCAATGCATGAAAAATAGCTTCTCGGGGACCAGCATAACGCATAAAAGCGGGATAAACTGCTAACATTGCATGTTTTTGAGGAAAATAATTTTTTATCATAGATTCATAACATTCCATTCTTATTTCTGATGGAATATCATCTTTTTTCGTATCACCAACAATTGGATTAATTAACAAACCATCAACTTGCTCTAATGCACATTTTAACAAATATTCATGAGCTCTGTGAATTGGATTTCTTGTTTGAAAACCAACTATAGTTTGCCATTCTTTTTTAACAAATTGTTCCCTTAAATCTATTGGTTCATAAATATAATTAGTAAAATTCTGAATTTGATTTACTTTATATGCTTCTACTTCACCAGCAATGTACCAATCACCTGAGTTTTTTAATACGTTTACACCTGGATGATTTAAATCATCAGTTAAATAAACTGATAATGCTTCTTCAGTTTTATTAGGTTTAAAAATATCTGAAATAAATATTTTACCTATTATATTTCCATCTTTATTAGATAACAATACTTCATTATGATTTTTAATTCTATTTAATTGATCATCTGAAACAGGTAAAACAATTGGTAAAGACCAAACAAGATTATTTGATAATCTCATATTTTTAAGGACGGACAAATAATCTTCTTGATTCATAAAACCCGTAATAGGACTAAAAGCACCATTGGCAATTAGTAAAAGATCTGAAATTGAACGATTAGTCAATGAAAGTATTGGTTTATCGAGTTCAGAGTTTGAATCTCTATTGCTATAGAGATTTATCAATTTATTTCCGTGAGGTTTTATCATAAAATTTTAATTAAATAGACTGCTAATTTAATACGAATTTTATTTTATAACACGCATTGGTCTAAAAAAAATAAAAGAAATGATAACTAATAAAAAAAACATAGTATATGAAATAAAATTCGAGAGTAAATAAAAATTATTTTTGGTTTTAAAAATTATTTCATGTTCACCAGATGGTACAAAAACACCTCTTAAAACATGATTAGTCCTAAAAATATTTGTTTTTTGGTCATTAATAAAAGCTTCCCATCCTGGACCATAATAAATTTCAGAAAGTACAAGAAAACCATCACCTTCAATATTTACATCAAAAATGATTTCATTCTCAGAATATTTTTTTAATTCGATATTACCTTTCTTTAAGAAATTTTTAACATTGTCATTTTCTTTATAAATAATAGCATGATTTTTTGAATCAAATTTCTTATCTAAAAGTTTATTTAAAGATTCTTTTTCATTAGTAACTTCAAGATTATTAACAAACCAAGCTTTTTCATTAACTTCTAAATTTTCATAAATATTAAATTGGTTTACATTAATCAAAGCAAATCTTGGGTCATTAATTTGTTGCTTTGTTACTATATATTTAATGTTCAACATATTTTGAATATTCTTATTATTTAATGCTTTGCTATCAATTAAATCTTGGTAAATACGTAATTTTACCGGCCTATATCCACCAACACTAGGAATATTAAAATTTGAATAAAAATTTGAATTAAATTGTTCCAATGGAAGAATTCTAAATTGGTCAATATTTTTTTGTAAAAATTTCACTTCATTAGTTGGTCTAAATTGTGATGAAATGAAGGAGCTGTTTTTTAAATTTAAAAATTCAGTATTAATAATTATTAAGTCAATTATTAAAATAAAAGTGAAAATTGGGACAACGAAATTAATTTTTAAAAATTGTTTTTTCACAAACCAAACTAAGAAAATTGAAATAATTGATTGAAATAAAATCAATAAAAAACCTTTATTAAATAAAAAAATTCTTAATGCTTTAATTTGATTTAAAATAATTTGATCATATTTAAGTTCATCTCCTATTTTTAAGAAATCAATAAAATATCTACCAAAAATAAATAAAAATAATGACAGAAAGAAAAAAGGCATCATTAGGTATATAATTTTATTTATTTTTTTTTCTTTTTTAGATTGAAAATATTTAATTATTCCAGAAAGACCTAAAGTAGATAAAATTGCAAATGTGAATGGTAATAAAACATAAATCATTGATGGAACTCTAAAAGAACTGAATAATGGAGCAAATTTATAAATTGGCCAAAATAGTAATGGGAAAAATTTACCAAAACCAATGATTATAATAATTAAAGTTGAAATAATTATTGACCAATAAAAAGATGATAATCTATTTATAAAAAAACCTACAAAACTTAAAAGAACTACTATAAAACCCATATAGTGGGTTGATTGAGTAAAAGGCATCATTCCCCAATATGAAACAGAATTAATATCTCTTGTTGGAAAATTTTGTAAACCAAAAAAATATGGATTAAGAAAAGAAATAGATTCATTTGGGTGAAATGACCATTGAGTCGTATAATCCCATTTTTTTTGGCTAGTATCTTCATCCATTTGATTAATTGTAGATCTAGTAGATTCCTTATGAAATTCATATATTGAATAATAAGGGTTTGCAACAGTAATTATACTTATTAAAATAGACAATATTAGAAAGGAAAAAGATTTAAAATGAATTTTTAAAAAAAAATTTTTATTGTAAAATGATGAAAAAACATACCATAACCAATTAAAAACAATTAACATCCAAGTGTAATAAACGATTTGAACATGCTTTGTCCACAATTGAAAAGCAGTAAATAAAGATAATAGTAAAATGTATTTTATTTTTCTTGAATCAATTATTTTTGTTGAAAATAAAATTATAAAAGGAATAAAAGCTATTGCATATAATTTAGCTGGATGACCAGCATTTATCAAACCAAAACTATAGGGAGTTAATGAAAAACATATTGAACCAAATAAACATATATTTCTTGTTAAGTTTATTGAAAGCAAATAATAAAACATTCCAATTCCAGCAATTAAAAAATGAAAAAAATATCTAAGACCAATATTAAAATTAAAAAAATCAAAAAATTTTCTTATTGGGTCAGCTGGAGCATATATAAATCCTCCATAAGATGGCATGCCTGAAAATAAATTTGGAAACCATTGTGGCATATTATTAAAGTTGGTTAAATAATTTTTTGCCCAATTATCAATCGGAATTCTATTAATCAAATCTGCTGATTCTGGTATCATGTTGAATAGAATCATTTTATTTAGAAAGAAAAAACTCAGTAAAAATAAAATAATTATATAAAATAAATTATTTTTTTTCATCAGACTTTTCTAACTGATTGATGTAATTAATCCAATTATTAGGATTAGTACTGGTTTTATAATAAAAAATATTTGAGGTGTATTGATGCGTGAGAAAAGGAATTTGTTTATAAAAATAAAGTTCAAATTCATTTGATAATTTAATTAATGTATTTTTCTTTTTATTATCATTTTTCAAAAAATTATATGATTTAAAAACTGTTGATCTAAGATTATTTTTTTTTGATTTAATATAAAAATGATAACCAGTATCAGGAGATGAAATTCCTGTAAAATATTCTAAATAATATGAAAGATTTTTAACTAAAAAATTATTATTAAGTCTTTTTCTTGTAGAAAATCCAAACAAACGAACAAATTTTCTAAGAAAAAAATTTAATAATCTTTTTGATTTTTTTGGATATGGATACCAACTTGTTTTATCAGTTAAAATCCATTTAGTTTTAGAAAAGAAAAATATTGGACTTGGAAAATTATGAACTTTTCCAAGTTTCCAATTAGGATAAGGTGCACCAACTGCAATATCTCCATTTTTTAGTTTTTTAATACAAAATAAATCCCATTTTTTTTTAAATACATATGTATCCGGGTCGATTATAAGAGTGTAAAAAGAATTAATTTCTTTCATTGCTCTATCTAATCCTAATGAATGTGAAATAGAACGTTGTTTTAATTTTGGTAAAAAAGGTATTATAGTAATTTTTTTTAAATCATTTATTAATTTAATCTTATTATATAATTTTTTATCCTTACCATTAGTATTATCTATAATTATAAAAAAAAGTTTCTCTTGGTCATATGCTTTCTCTTTGAGATTTGAAATAAGTCTTATAATATGATTTGATGAAAACCAATTAACTAATACTATAGAAATATTTTTATTTTCAATCAAAATGTTAAATTGAACTCAAACTTTTAAATTTAGTTTTTAAATAATCAAATTCTATAGGGATTTTAGACTCTTTTATTTCTTTACTTCTATTTAATTTAGGGTCAATGAATTTGCTTATTATTTCTTTGTCAAAATCAATTTTTAAATATTCAAACATTTTGGATATAACGTAATTTGAATTTTCTATTAATTTTTCATAGAAAAAATAAAATGTTGGTAAATTGTATGATTCAATAAATGTTAAAGCTCTTCTATTATAAACTTCCCAAAGTTTTAATCCAGAATAAATATCAAGTTTATCTCTTTTCTTTAATGAATTTGCAACTGCTAAAGGTTCTCGAATAGTAAAAATAATTTTAATATCTTCTTTATTATTATTTTTTAAAATTATATCTAACCAATGATCAAGAGTTAAACATGTCCTTGGATCTTTCCAACCCCAATTCGAGTATTGAAGATTTTGCTTATTAACTAAATATTTCATTTTAATCTCTGTTTTTTTTTCAGGTAAAGGAAAGGGTATATTATAATTTAAAGATTTAACATTATAATTCACTTTTTTTAGAATTTGATCATTTATTTTTCTAAAATCATAATTTTCATAAAATCCCTTTGGGTTTTGTGGTAATGGTTTAGGTTTAAAATTATCTTTTGAACCCATAATAATATTATTTAAGTGCAATATTCCTGATATAGCTGAAGTTCCACTTCTGTGCATTCCTAAAACTATAACAATCATTATTTTTTATTCTTTATTAATACAAACAATGCACCGTTTGTAAAAATTTCATTGAGAAATGGTATTTTAGAAAAGGGATTTTTAAAAGTAGGTAAATTAAATCTAAATTTATATGCAGGTCGTAAAAAATATAAATTATTTTTTTTAATTATAAAATTTGATTTGGCAAAAAGTTTTTTCATACCACTTACTGAAATTCTTGTTGATTTAGTAGCTAATAAATATCCAATTGATTCTTTGGGATGATTTACAAAAGAAAGAAATCTTTTATAAAGAAAATTAGGTAATAAATGAATATAAGGTATTTTACCAATATTATTTTTGATAGTTTGTTGATGACCAGCATATGGACAATATTTTGGAGGAAAAGAAATAAACAATTGTCCTTCATCAGATAATAAATCATACATATTTTTTAAAGCATTAAACTTATCATCTATATGCTCTATTACATCACGTATAATAATGAAATCATATTTTTTATTATGTAACTGTTTATATGATTGTTTATCACATATATCACCAGTTAATAATTTTAATTGATTTAAATTATTTAATAATTCAGAGTGAGAAAATCTTAAAGGTGAAAGTTCAATTCCTGTGGTATGAGCTCCTTTTTCTTGAAAAAATTTTAATAATCCAGCTTCAGCAGGACCAATTTCAAGAACAGATTTATCTTTAATTTTTTTTATATCAAAAAACTCATATAAAAACTTTTCACCATACCAATATTGCTCATAATATGCTCTCATACTTCTTTTGTTAATCTCAGATTTATTACGGGGAATTTTTTTATTCTGTTCTTTTTTTAGAAGAGTTAAGTGACTTAATTTGTTATTCTTTTTCATTAGTTATAATATTTTTTTCTAAAACCTATAAACTCATTTTTTTTAAATATAAATCTATTTATAAAATTATATATAAAACCCATACCATATCCAAATATTTGAATTGGAATTATTAGTAATAATAAAAAAAAAGACTTAAAACTCTTAATTTTAATTGAACCAAAAACTGAAACTATAATTAAAAATAAAAATAATATTAATAAAATAGTTAAAAAAAAGTAGGTTTGAAAAAAACTACCTATTATTAAAAAGAAAATAGAAAAAGTTGCTAATGAAGGAATATAATGTAAGGTTTCAAGCATTTTTTTATCAATCACACCAAGATTTATTCTTGCAACACCCCAGTTAAAGACTTGTTTAAAAAATTTTTTTAATGAAGTTCTCCTTCTGTGATAAACTATAGCATTTGATAAAAAATTTACATTATAACCATTATTAATAATTCTATTACTAAATTCAATATCTTGTCCATGTCTTAACTTTCCAAATCCTCCAATTTTTTGAAATATAGAACTCTTTATTCCCATATTATGACTTCTTGGATAAAACTTTGCTAACCTTTTATAACCTGAACCTCTTAAACCACCAGTAGTGAAAAAAGAATTCATACTAAAATCTATAGATTTTTGTAAATCAGAAAAATTGTCTTTAAAACTATCTGGTCCACCAAATGCATCAAATTTTATTTTTTTATATTTTTTAATAATTTCTAGCAACCAATTCTTATCTGCTTCACAATCTGAATCAATAAATAAATAAAAATTTCCGTTCGCATTTTTCATGCCATTATTTCTAGCAGCTCCAGGACCTTTATTTATTTGTGTTATTAATCTAATATTAATGTTTGAATCAATAATTTTATTTTCAATTATATTCCTAGAATTATCAGTAGAACCATCATCTACAATTATAAGCTCATATTGATTTGGAGAAACTGACTGATTAATTATTGAATCAATTAGAAATAAAATTTCATCTTGTCTATTATAACAAGGAGTTATAATACTAAAAAATAATTCCATTTGTTAATTTAATTTTTATCATGAAAGATAATTTCATCTTTTTCATCAAATGATTTATGATTACTTTGAACAATCATTTCTCCAATTAACCCAATAGAAAAAAATTGAACTCCAATAATTATTAACATAACTCCTAATACTAAAATTGCTATATGTTTAGAAAATGGTTCACCTATATAATATTTTAGATATAAGACCCATAAATTTATAAAAAAACCAATAACAGAAAATAAAAAACCAAAGAAACCAAATAGATGTAATGGACGTTTTAAATATTTAGTCAAAAATAAAACCGTAATTAAATCAAACAATCCTTTAAAATATCTTTCATTTCCATATTTACTATTTCCAAATTTTCTAGGTCGATGGTTAACAATAAACTCATCAACTTTAAAACCTTTTTTAAAAGCAATAACTGGAATATATCTATGCAAACCACCATAAACATTAATTGATTTAATTACAGTCTTTTTATAAGCTTTTAATCCACAATTGAAATCATGAATTTTAATACCTGTTAAAAAACTAGTAGTGAAATTAAATAATTTGGAAGGTAAAGTTTTTGACAATGGATCATTTCTTTTTTTCTTCCAACCTGAAACTAAATCATAACCATCATCTAATTTTTTTAATAAATTAGGAATTTCTGAGGGATCATCTTGCAAATCGGCATCCATAGTAATTACGTAATCAGATTCAACCCATTTAAAACCTTCATTAAGAGCTGCAGATTTACCTTTGTTAATGGTAAATTCGATTAGATTAATTTTTAAATCATTCTTTTGAACTTCATTAAGAAATTCCGAAGATCCATCATTGCTTCCATCATCAATAAATAAAATACAATAATTATTATAGTTTTTTAATGAAAAATGGATTTCATCAATCAGAAATTTTAAGGATTCTATCTCATTATAAACTGGAATAATAATCGATAAAGAGGATTTATTTTTCAAAAAACTATCTATTTATTTTATTTAAAACTCGAGAATTACTTTTGTCAAGATCTAAAATTTTTTTGTAATAAAATTTTGCATCTTCGACTTTATTAATTTTCATATAAACATCACCAAGATGTTCCAAAACGACAATATTATTAGGGTCTAACGAAATTGATTTTTGAATATAATCAATTGCTTTGTTATATTTTTTTAATTTATAAAAAATCCACCCTATAGTATCTAAATATGCTGAATTATTTGGTTCTAATTCAATTGCTTTTTGAGACATATTTAAAGCTTCCTTTAATTTTAATCCTCTTTCGGCAAGTGTATAGCTATAATTGTTTAAAGCTTGAGCATCTTTTTTATCTGAATTAATTAATTCTTTATAGAAATTTTCTGACATTGGCCATTGACCAATTGAGTTATGCGCATTAGCTAATAAATGTTTTGTAGAACGAGAATTTGGTTCAATTTTTAAAGCTATATTTAAACTTTCAATAGCTAATTCAAATTTCTTTTGATTATTATAAGCTGAACCAAGCATATAATTTATTGTAAAATTACTAGGAAACTTATTTTTTGCTTTGATGAGAATTGATATAGCATCAACAGAATTTTTTAAATTAATATAAGATAAAGCTAAATTTGTATAACCTGAAATTTCACTTGGAAATAATTCAATTTGTTTTGAAGAAAAAAATTCAGCAGAATTAAAATCTTGCTCAAAAATTGCTAATCTAGTTTTATAATATAAAATCCCTGGAGATATTTCTCCATTATTATATAATAAGGAGAAAATAGAATCGCATTTAGAAAATTGATTTTGTTCAAAATATAAAATACCTAATCTCTCTTTAATTATTGGATCATCACTTGTTAATCTTGATAAATTATTTAAACCATCAATTGCTTTGTCAAAAAATTTAAGCGATGATGCTAACTCTGAATAATCTTTCCAAAATTGTAAATTTTCAGGTTGAATTAAAACCAATTTTTCAAATGCTTTAAAAGAAAATTCTATTTCACCATTTATTTTTGATAATTCTGCAGCTCTTGACAAAGCTTGAATTTGAGTAGAATCTTTAAGATAAATATTCCAGTATTTTTCTTGTGCAGACTTAATATTCCCTTTTCTATATGATATTTCAGCTAAAATGAATGAAAAATGTATATCATTTGGGTAAGTTGACTCAAGAATTAAATATTGCTTTTCACCTAAGTCAATATCTCCTCTCATTAAATATTGTTGTGCTAATAATTCTCTAATTTCCTTTTTTGATTCATTTAATAACAATGCTGCCTTTAAAGTTTCTTCTGATCTTTCAAATTTATTCAATCTTAAAAAAACTTCAGCAAGAGATAAATAAATTGAAGCAGATGATGAATCATATCTCAAAGCATCTTGAAATTCAATTACTGCCATTGAATAATCACCTTGAGAAAAATACATTTCTCCATCAAGAAAGTGATTTAATGCTTTAGAATTAATTTGATGTTCATAATCAAGGGTTGAATTTTTAAGATTCTTTTCATTTTGAATATTAGAATCTTTCAAATGAAGGGAAGGATTATTACAACTAATTATTAATATTAAAAGAATAAAAAAGTTTTTTTTATAATTATAATTGAAAAAATATTTAGTCAATACTAACATTATTTCCACCATTTCTTTTTACTTTATACATTGCTTTATCAGCAAAAGAAATTAATTCAGAAATAGTTTTTCCATTTTTTGGAAATTCAGCAAGTCCTGCACTAATTGTCATTTTTTCTTTGATCTTACCTTTTTTAAAATCAAAAAATGATAAATTTTGAATTATTCTTTTGATTGAATCAATTGATTTTACTTTAGAAGTATTAAGTAAAACAACAGCAAATTCTTCTCCTCCATACCTAGCCACTAAATCAATTGTTCTAAAACCATTCTTTAAAATTTTTGCGGATTCTTTAAGGACATAATCACCAAATAAATGACCATAATTATCATTAATTCTTTTGAATTTATCTAAATCAAGTATTATTAATACTATTGTTTCATTGTATCTTTCTGCTCTCCTTACCTCCTGCTTAAATCTTTCAACAAAAGATTTATGATTTAATAAATCAGTTAAACCATCATGCATAGAAGTATGTCTTAAAGTATCATATTTTTGCCACCAATTAATTATATTTCCAAGTCTATGAGAAAATAGTTTTAATTTTTGACTTTCAACATTTTTAAAACTCAGTGAAGTAAAACTTTCTAGCACAAGACAACCACAAACTTTATCATCTGTTTTAAGAGGAACTCCTAAAAATGATAAAAATTGATGATTAAGGTTATCAGATTTTTCATATCTATCTATAAAATTATTTGTTTTATCAAATGTTTTCTCAAAATTAATAATTTTGGAATTTTCATCATCCATCAAATTCCAAACTGGAGTATTACTTCTTCTAATCTTTTTACCTTTTGTGAAATCATCATTATATCCATTTACTATTACAGCCTCAGCTTCATCTGTATCATTTGAATTAATTATTAATAGAGTTATTTTATCGAAACTAAAATTTTCATTAAGAAATATAGAAATTATTTCAAAAAAATTTTCTTTTGATCTTGATATATCTAATTTTGAAGATAATGAATCTAATTTGCGAGTAAAATCAATTAATGATGAATTATTTGAGTTAAATAATGTGTTAAATATTTTGTTAAACATTAAATGTAAATTAACTTAAATCAAGTTAAAATGAAAGTTCAAGAATTTTTGTTTATGGAGTAAAATCTACAGTTTTTCCTCTTGGCTTTAAAAAATTATTTTTATTTTTTCGTTGAGTAGAGTCTGCAATTGAATCAATATTTGATTCATTTGATAAAATTGTATTAGGTTTATTAATATTCAAAAAATTATCTTCACTTGTTGATTGCACATCACTTCTATATTTACTATTGTTATTAGATAAATTAAAAATGATCATAAAGATG
>CENP01235575.1_pt1 | contig 28695 bp, 28 predicted proteins | sample 361281 | NCBI WGS metagenome assembly CENP01 (sample SAMEA2591122, study PRJEB7988) | marine metagenome | biome: marine biome (ENVO:00000447); feature: deep chlorophyll maximum layer (ENVO:xxxxxxxx); material: saline water (ENVO:00002010), including plankton (ENVO:xxxxxxxx) | depth 70 m | reverse complement strand
TTTTTTGAACCAATGAAAAGAAATGCTTCTTTGAAACCATTAATTCCAGATGAAAACTATAGCGTTTTAAGTCCAATTTTTGCAGAATACTATGTGAAAGCCCTAGACAGTATTGGATCATTTTATTATACTAAAGAATCTTTTGATGAAACCTACCCTGGTTACGGCTCTTCATATCCTGATGTTCAGGGAGCTGTAGCTATCTTGTTTGAACAAGCAAGTTCTAGAGGACATCTACAAGAAACAAATTACGGTACAATGTCTTTTGGGTTTACAATAAGAAATCAATATTTATCAAGTATCGCTACTGTTGAAGCAGCAGTAGACAACAAAGATCTATTAAGAGATTATCAAATGAGATTCTTTAATTCCTCAATAACAGAATTTAAAAATGAAAAGTTTAAAGCCTATGAGTTTGGTGACATGTATGATCAAAATAGAAACAAAGCCTTTATTGATAAATTATTATTACACAAAATCAAAGTATACAACAGTAAAGGCAAATTTGTTGTGCCTGTTAATCAGCCACAATCTAGAATGGTCAAAAATTTCTTTGAGACACACAGTAAATACGTTGATAGTGTATTTTATGATGCATCTGCATGGAGTGTTTCTAACATATACAATATGAAATCTAAGAAATTAAAAAGTTTTTTTGGAGAATCTGAAATAAAAAGTACAGAAGATTTTGTAAAAAATTTAAAGCCAAAAAATTCTAATTATGCTTATATACTAGATTGGGATGATTACAATTCTCCAGCAGCATTAAATCACCTTCAAAAAAAAGGTATTGTAACATATTCGGCATTCAAACCTTTCACGATTAAAGTTAATGGAACAAATTCTTCAAAGAAATTTAATTACGGTTCAGTTTTAATACCAGTGAGTAAACAAAAAGTGTCATCAGAAAAACTGTTTGAAATTATAAATGAAATTCTGAATAAATATGAAGTGCCAATTTATAACTCAGAATCAGGGTATAGTATTAGGGGAATAGATCTAGGGAGTAATAATTTTAAAATCAATAAACCTGTAAAGGTTGCACTATTAATTGGTGAAGGGATTAATGCATATGAAGCTGGTGAAGTATGGCACCTTTTGGATACAAGAATTGGAATGCCTCTGACTAAATTAAGATTTAATCAATTTTCAAATACTTCGATTGATAAGTATACAACTTTAATCATGGTTTCAAGTGACTACGAAAACCTTTTGAAAAGAGATATTAATAAAATAAAAAAATGGATTTCCAACGGTAATACATTAATAACTGTAGGAACAGCCTCAAGTTGGGCAATTTCAAATAATATAATCAATGAAAAATTGGTAGAATTAAAAAGTGATTCAATTCATAATAGAAAAAGATATGTTGATGCTAGTGAGCATATTGGAAGGGAAAAAATTGGTGGTGTAATTCTTAATGTTGATTTAGACTTGACACATCCCCTTGCATTTGGTTATAATGATAAATCAATACCTGTTTATAAAAATAATAATGTTTTTATAAATAAAAGTAAAAATGAGTTTTCATCAGTTGCAGTATACTCTAAAAAATTTCATATTGATGGTTATATTTCTTATTTAAATAAAAGTAAGTATATTCCAGGTTCTGCTTCTTTGATTGTTTCTGAGATTGATGATGGTAGAGTAATATTATTTGCTGATAACCCCAACTTTAGAGGGACATGGTATGGAACAAACAAATTATTTCTAAATGCTATTTTTTTAGGTGATAACATTTCTATGCCGTCAGAGGACAAATAAATTTTTATGTAAAATTGGGGATTAAAATAATCTGGAATTAAATAGTTTTAATGGCAACCGTATCCCCACTTTTTTAACCTATAGTAATTATATGGTAATGGAGTTATAAACCCTACAAACAACATAATTGGTATAACCCACCATGTTAATTTTGCACCTCCTGTAAGAATAACGTCAATAATATTCATAGATGCTTCCATAGCTATCATACTTATAAAACTCATACCAATTGCAACCTTGAAAGCTTCCCTTAAATTCATTTGTCGAAAAAGAATAAATGTTTCAAGTAAAATACTAGTCAATAGTCCATTTGTTATGGCTAATCCCATGATTTGCCAGGTTAACAATGAATGTTCAACTGACTGAAAATAAAATATTGTACCAAAATCACCTATGCTACAACCTAGCAAACACCAAAGGGTATTAATAGAAGCTTTTTTCCAGGTGTGTTGACAATTCCAATTCATATTTTTAAATTAATTTATAACTAATCAAGAAATAATTTTAAACCTTTTTGTGCAACATTAAATCCAAAAGTTTCGATATTGCTTTTGATATTATTTTTATTTGTCAATATAGGATTAGTATGATTAATATGAATGAAATAAATTTTATTTCTTTCATTCAAAGTTTCGTTTAAAAATAAACTGATTGTTTCTTCAATCGATGGATGTGGGATTTCACTCATATCACGATTAAGTTCACTACCGTTATAAAAAGTACCATCAATCAGTGCATAGTCAACTTTTTTCACTTCCTTAATAATATCTCTTTCCCATTCACTCCATTTGTCAATATCTGGAATAAATAATACTTTTTTTGTTTTACCTACTATTTTATAACCAACTGTTTCAGAATATTCATCTCTATGAGGAACTTTTATCGGAATAACTTTTAAATCTTTGGAAAGATTTACCGGTTGTAAATTTTCCAAACTATTTAGTGAAATATTTTTTAACTCAACCAATTGATCCCATGGACCATTATTTTGTAAGAAATTAGACATTCTTTCAAGTGCAAAAACATTTATCTCATTACCCCCTAATCCCTCACGACCTAAGTACATTAACCCCGCATAATGACCAATATGAGCATGTGTTAAAAAAATTCCATCAACTATATTATTACTTGTAGGGAAACTCTCTAATATCCTTAACTGATTATGTAAATCTGGTGTAGCATCAAACAAATATCTTTTTTTACTTTTTTTATCAACTAGCCCAATACAACTGACAAAATGTTCACCGGGTGAAACTCCCAGGCAACAATCTTTTTCACACCCAATGTGAGGAAATCCTGCATCTTGAACAATACCCAAAACATGTATGTAATCTTGATCATTTGTGTTCTGAGAAAATGAAATGAAAGTAAAATGAAGAAAAGCTACTGAAAAAATGAATGATTTCATGAAAAACTATTTTTCTTTAGTAAGAATTATTTTCATTTTTTCTTGAAGCTTAATTGCTTCACTTGCGGCTTTATCAGCAAAGTTTTTTTCTTGAGATGCATAGATTATAGATCTTGAAGAATTAACTAAAACTCCGACATTATCATTTATAGCGTATTTACATATTTCATTTAAGTCTCCTCCCTGCGCGCCAATGCCTGGCATTAACAAAAAATGATTAGGAATTAATTCTCTTATTTTTTCTATATACTGCGGTTTTGTTGCACCTACAACATACATCATATTCTCTTCGTTGCCCCAGTTCATAGAAGACTTAATCATCTCGATGAAAACATAATCTTTATTTGTTTTTTTCAACTGAATATCTGTAGCGCCCGTGTTTGAGGTTAAGCCTAACAAAATAGAAGTCTTGTTTTCAAATTCTAAAAAAGGTTTTACTGAATCAGATCCCATATATGGATTAATCGTAACACTATCAAAATTCATATTTCCAAAAAAAGTCTGAGCATACATCTTGCTGGTATTACCAATATCCCCTCTTTTTGCATCAGCAATAGTAAACATTTTAGGGAAGTTATTATTTATGTAATCAATTGTTTTTTTCATTGATACCCATCCAATGGTTCCTAAGGATTCATAAAATGCAGTATTGAGCTTATAGGCAACACAATAAGGGTTTGTGCTATCAATAATAGATTTATTAAATGAAAAAATTGGATCTTCTTCTGTAAGAAGAAATTCTGGAATTTTATTAATATCAGTATCTAAGCCAATGCACAAAAAAGAATCCTTATTTTTTATTTCAAGTATTAGATCACTAAGTTTCATTTTTAATTATTTGCTTTTAAAATTTCAGAATTTTCGGCCAACATTAACTCATCAATAATTTTTTGAATATCTCCGTTAATGATTTTTGTTAAATCATACAAAGTTAAACCAATTCTGTGTTCGGTAACTCTACCTTGAGGATAATTATATGTTCTAATTTTTGCACTTCTATCTCCTGATGAAACCATACTTTTCCTCTTCAAAGAATCAGCTTGCCGTCTTTTTTCAACCTCTAATTCATACAATCTAGTTCTAAGTACCTTCAGGGCTTTATCAAGGTTTTTATGTTGAGATTTTTGATCTTGACAACTAACAGTTATTCCTGTAGGTTCATGATGCAATCTAATTGCTGAATAGGTGGTGTTAACCGATTGACCTCCAGGACCAGTGGAGGTAGTTCTTTCTATTCTTACGTCCTGCATATCCAGCTCAACATCAAACTCTTCTGCCTCCGGTAAAACAATAACAGTAGCTGCACTTGTATGCACTCTACCTTGTGTTTCTGTCTGGGGGACTCTTTGAACACGATGAACTCCAGCTTCAAATTTTAAATGGCCATAAACATCTTCCCCGTTTACTTCAAAAATCACCTCTTTGTATCCGCCCGAAGTTCCTTCACTAACATCTACCAAATTAACAGACCACTTTTTAGTCTCTGAAAATTTTGTATACATTCTGTAAAGATCGCCAGCAAAAATACTTGCCTCGTCTCCGCCGGTTCCAGCTCTAATCTCAACAACAACATTTTTTGAATCGTCAGGATCTTTAGGAATAAGTAATAATTTTAAATCTTCTTCAATTTTAGGAATAGCATTTTCTGCTTCTTCTAATTGCATTTCTGCCATTTCTATCATCTCCTTATCATCTTCATTAGAGATAATATCTTGCGCTTCTGATTTGTTGGCTAAAATATTTTTGTATTCGTTCCCTTTTTCAATAATCTTTTTAATCTCTTTATATTCTTTGGAAATTTGAATATATTTTTTTTGGTCTGAAATAATATCAGGCTGAATGATCAAATCATTTATTTCTGTAAATCTATTTTCTACTAATTTTAATTTCTCTAACACCTATATATTTTTTGATTCAGTAGTGGATGTAATTTAATAATTAAACACACCAAATTCAGATTTAATTGACAATTTTTTAGATTTTGATTTTTTTACTCTTCCTATAATTTTTGCTTCAATATCGAATGACCGGGAGATACTAATAATTTTATCAGCAAATTTAGGATCTACGTAAAGCTCCATTCTATGCCCACAGTTAAAAACCTTATACATTTCTTTCCAGTCTGTCTTTGATTCCCTTTGAATTAACTTAAATAAAAAGGGAGGTTGGAACAAGTTGTCCTTTATCACATGTAAATTATCTGAAATAAAATGTAGAATCTTAGTCTGTGCACCTCCACTGCAATGGACAATTCCATTAATATTTTTATTACCAATTTGTTTTAAAATCTTTTTAATTACAGGTGCATAGGTTCTTGTTGGTGATAAAACCATTTTTCCAGCGTCAAGTACTACTTCATCAAATTTATCAGTTAATCCTTTAGTGCCAGAATAAACCAGTTCCTCAGGCAAACCTGGATCAAAACTTTCAGGGTATTTTTCGGCTAAAAGATTTGAAAAAACATCATGTCTTGCAGATGTTAAACCATTGCTACCCATACCGCTATTATAAACTTTTTCATAGGTAGACTTACCAAAAGAAGCTAACCCAATAATAATATTACCATCTTGGATATTTGAATTATCAATTACATCTTCTCTATTCATTCTTGCTACGACAGTGCTATCTACAATAATAGTTCTTACAATATCTCCAACATCTGCAGTTTCCCCGCCTGTCATGTGAACATTAATATCATTTTGATTTAATTCGTCGACAATTTCTTTAGTACCATTTATTATAGAAGAAATTACATCTCCGCTTATTAAATTTTTATTTCTACCTATAGTGGAAGAAAGCAAAATATTGTCTGTTGCACCAACACATATCAAATCATCAATATTCATTATTAGTGCATCTTGAGCAATCCCTTTCCATACTGAAAGGTCCCCAGTTTCTTTCCAATACATATAGGCTAATGAACTTTTAGTTCCGGCTCCATCTGCATGCATGACAATACAGTGGTCTTCGCTTTGAGTCAAAAAGTCTGGAACAATTTTACAAAAAGCTTTGGGGAATAATCCTTTGTCAATATTTTTAATCGCATTGTGTACATCTTCCTTTGAAGCAGAAACTCCACGAAGCATATATTTTTGAGATGAATTATTCATTAAAATAAAGATAATTAGAACACAAAAGTATTAAAGAAAACATTAAAAATTTAGTAACTAAGCAGATAAGATTTTCAAATTCAAAAAAATGAAAATTATGTTATTAACAAAACCTGCTTAAAAATAAAAAAAATACATTATTTATATGAATAAAGTAGATTGTTTGAGATGTTTATAAAAAAGTTCTAAAATCAAAAAAAAATTCTTAATGAATTTCAAATTAATTGATATATTATGCAATCGTTTAAAACAACAATTAACATATTATAATTTTTTAAAATGGACAAATCAAAATTAGAGTACATTTGGCTTGATGGTTATAAGCCAACTGCTAATCTTAGAAGTAAAACAAAAATAATCAAAGATTTTGATGGAAATCTTGAAAGTTGTCCTATGTGGGCTTTTGACGGAAGTTCCACTAGACAAGCTGAAGGTGGTTCATCAGACTGTTTGTTGAAACCCGTACGTATATACCCTGATCCCGTTAGAAGAAATGGATTTCTGGTTATGTGTGAAGTGTTAAATCCTGATGGGTCTCCTCATGAATCAAACGGAAGAGCAACTATAGATGACGATGATGACGATTTTTGGTTTGGATTTGAGCAGGAATATTTTCTTTGGAACCCTGAAACTAATTTACCTTTAGGCTTCCCGAAAGACCAAACCCCACAAGGCCAATTCTATTGTTCTGTCGGAGGAAAAAATACATTTGGTAGAGAAGTTATGGACAGACACCTTGATATTTGTTTAGATGCTGGAATTAATGTTGAAGGAACTAATGCTGAGGTTGCAGCTGGACAATGGGAATTCCAAACTTTTGCTATGGGTGCTGCTAAAGCGGGTGACGAAATGTGGGTTGCAAGATATCTACTAGAAAGATTAGCTGAAGAATACGGATTAGCCATAGAATATCATCCTAAGCCACTTGGGGCAACTGATTGGAACGGTTCAGGGATGCATGCTAATTTTTCAAATACTACATTAAGAACTTGTGGTTCAAAAGAAACCTACGAAAAAATATGTGAAGCATTTAGACCCGTTGTAAAAGAACACATAGACGTTTATGGAGCATATAACGATCAACGATTGACTGGAGATCATGAAACCCAATCAATTCATGAATTTAGTTATGGAGTATCTGATAGGGGTGCTTCTATTAGAATTCCAATCATGACTGTTGAAAAGGGTTATAAGGGTTGGCTAGAAGATAGACGTCCTGCTTCTAATGCTGATCCATATAAAATTGCAGCCCGAATTATTAAAACTGTAAAATCAGCCTAAAAAATCTGTACTTAATTAAAAAAGGAATTGTGAGAGCAGTTCCTTTTTTTTTAAATAAACGCAAGTGCTATAAAAATAAAATATAATAGGAGCATGAAGAAGCCTTTTAATTTTCCTAGACCGTTTCTTTTGGGTAATAGAGCCATTAACAACAACAGTAATGCAAAAAACAACATCCAAATTATATCTCTTTCTAAAATTTCTTGTACAATTTGAATCGGTTTTATAATTGCCGTAATTCCCAAAACTGAACCTATATTAAAAATATTTGATCCTATTAAATTTCCAACAGAAATTCCTTTTTCTTTTTTTGCAATTGCAATGAGTGATGCTGCAAGCTCTGGAATACTAGTCCCTATTGCTACTATGGAAACCGAAATAACCGCTTCACTTATATTTATCTGCTTGGCAAAATTTACTGCTCCATTTACAAGGAATTCAGCACCAAAGTAGAGGGATACAGAGGAGATTAGTAGCCATATTATTATTTTAGTATTTGAGGTAGATACTAATTTATCGTCTACATCATCAATATTTAACTTATTATTTGATTTTTTTAAAGAGTAATAAATAAAAAGTAAAAGTGAGACAACCAAAATGACTCCTTCGATTTGGTTTAAAACCTGGTTGGTTATACAGAACACTGTCAATAAAATTGAAAAACCAAACATGATTGGCCAATCCTGCCGGTAAAAATTTTTATCGACTTTTATAAAACTTAGAATAGAAATAATCGATAAAACAAGAGCAATATTTGCAATATTTGATCCGATAACATTATTTATCGCAATTGCTGGTGAATTATTTAAGGCTGCATTTACACTAACTATTAATTCAGGGAGTGAAGTTGCAAAAGCTACAACTGTCATTCCAATTACCAGCTTGGAAATTTTAAATTTTAGGGAGATTGCAACAGATGATCTTACAATAAATTCACCTCCAATTACCAACAATAAAAATCCAAAAAATATAAATAATAGATTCATACTAGTTGATGATTAATTTAGAATTATAAATACCTGATTTTGTATGACTTCTAAGAAAATAAATACCTGAAGGCAAATCTAATTCAACGCTATTGGAGCTGTCAATTATTTTATTTAAAATATTTTGACCGTTTAAATTAAAAATTTCAATAATTTCATCTTCCATATCGGTACTGAAATTTACTATTCCTGAAGACGGGTTTGGGTATATAATTGTTTTTATAATTTCATTTTCTGGAACATTTAAATTTTCATTCCAAACAAGACCGACATTATCACCCCACAAATAATTGACTAGGTTGGGATGATCAATAAATGGATTTCTGTTTTCCTGAAAACCAAATATTATTTCATTTCTGTTGATTTCAAAATCATCAACTGGATCACTTAAATGCCAATCTAAAAGTGAGGATAATTTACCTAAAATAGGTTCCGTATTGTTAGGAGTTGTATAATCAACAAGTTCTAAATCAAATGTGTTATTTTCGTGATCAACACCTGGATCATACCTGACCACCATATAAAATAAAATTCTTGCAATATCTCCTTTAACATAATCTGGTGGCTCCCAACTATCACTATCCGTTAAACAATCTGACGCTTCTGAGTGTTGATTTCCTCCAAAATCAAAATCTTTAGTACCTCTAGAGGAATTAACAGATCTGTCACAAGGCTTTAAATTGTGAACGTCTGAATATGCATTGTCATCTTCGTCAGGAAAACCGTGTGACTTGGGCCAAATATGTTCTCTATTCCACGAATTACTCTGAGTTCCATTTCCATTTTCATATTGTGAATAATTTCCACTACCATCTCTGTAACCTTTGTCCTGAGAGCGACCGGTGTAAACTAATATCATGTTATTATTTTCATTTGGGTCCTGATCAGATTCCTGAAGTATATCCCATGTGTCTGTTGAATTAGAAGTATATGGAAATATGACATGATTTGATATAATTTGATGCAATGCCTCTTTCAAGTCATCACCTGATAAATTATTTGCCTGATCATAGTAACTTTGAGGAATATTAGTCTGTAATACTCCGTAGGTTGGATTGGAAGGAGGCCCAAAATTAGATTGAGAAAAAAAACAGAGAGGGAACAAAAATACAAATAGAAATATTCTTTTCATTGAGGCAAATATAGTGCAATTCACACTATTTGTCTAATAAAACCTTGGCATAAGGTTTGCAATTATTTTCATATGAAAATTAGATTGCTTTTAATCACTTTAACAATAATTTTTTCTTGTGGGACCAAGAATTCTGGTTTATCAAAATCTTCATCAAAGATTACAATTTCACCCGGGGCAACTAACCTTCTAGAGGTTATAACTGGAAAATTTCCTGGTGTTACAGTTGTTGGAGATAAAGTATTAATTAGAGGTGGTAGCCTTTCAATTAATAATCAAGCTTATGCAATTTATGATGTTGACGGTAATATTTACACTGACTATCCTTCTTTTATTGATCCACAGATGGTTAAAAGCATTACCATACTAAAATCACTGGCTGCAACCAACAAGTACGGAGGAATTGCAAGAGGTGGAGCAATACTAATCCGCTTAAAAACAAACTAATAATATGAAATTCTTAATAACTTTAATTATAACTACGACCGCAATGATTTCTAATTATGAAACTCAGAAGTATGACGTCATCTTGTCAGATAATAATTTTGAAATTCGTTTCTATGATTCATCTTTAAAAGCTAGAATAGTTTCAGATAGAAGCGCAAACGGAAACTTCTACAAACTTTTTCAATTTATCAGTGGAAATAATTCAAAAGGAGAGAAAATTGCAATGACCACTCCAGTGTATATGAAAAATGACGAAAATCAAAATACCATGGAATTCGTTATGCCATCAAGTTATAATTTAGAAACAATTTCTCAGCCTAAAGACAAAGATGTTGTAATCTTTGAATCAGAAGCAAAATATTATGCATGTATTAAATACGGAGGATACTCAAATTCTAAAAAATTTAACTCTCACTCTAAAGAACTACTAAAAAAACTTAATAAGTTAAATATCAATATCAAAGGAGATGTTTTTTACGTATCATACAATAGTCCTTACAAAGTTTTTAACAGAAGAAACGAGGCAATGGTAGAAATTATTTATGAAAATTAATTTTCCCGTATAGCTACTCCATTCGCTATCATATTAATTTTAAACACAGGACTAACTATTTGAGCAATTTCTTCCTCTGACCGTTTTGCATCCTCAGCATAATGTCTTAACCTTTCAACAGAAATAGTATCCGGAAATATTTTGCCTGACATTAGAATCTCTTTCCCTTCGATTCCTGATTTTGGAACAAAAAAACCATAATCCTTAAATTTTACGAAAACAGTATCCGTATCAACTAGGACATTCATCCAGCATCCTTTCTTAGGACAAATATCAATTATTTGTCCAGCTATATTTGTTATTTCAAAATCATTTTCAATACTTTCAAAATAACTTATTTGACTATTAATATCCTCACCATAATTTATATAAGTGGTTTTTTCATTACATGAATAACTTGTTAATAAAGTCAAAAAAATAAGTAAAAAATTAAACTTCATTTTGATTAATTTTGCATTCCAAATTTATGATATTTTGTCGAGAGATTTACATAAAATAAAAAAGAAGTGGAAAGTAGAATATGAAGAAAAAATAAACTCTTCTGCAGAATCTCTTTGGGAATTAATTTCATCGCCTTCAAATCTTGAATTATTTCATCCATTTTGCAGTTCAAATAAAGCTATTAAATGGCCTGGGGTAAATTCGATTGACGAACTAATCTATCTCAATGGACTGACATACATCAGAAAATTTATTAATTGGGAAGAGAAAAAGGGATATAGTTTGTTTATAGGAGAAAAAAACAAGGGTCAATCATACGTAATTTGGGATATTTATAAAAGAGAAGAGTCCATTTACTTAAAAATTTCTGTTTATCCGTATTTTCTAAGAAATCTTCCAAAGATTGCTTCTTACATACCATACAAATTGATTGTTACTCCAGCCTTACAATCTTATTTAAAAAGTGTAATTGGTGGAATAAACTATTATTTAGAAACCAAGTCAATCACTCCAAAAAATTATTTTGGAGAACACAAGTGGTTTTCGTGAAGCTTTAGAGATTTTTGGTATAAATTTTGGTACATAAGATATATTTAAAATCATAATGAGAAAAGTAAATTTATTTGAAGAGTTATTAAGTGAAAGAAATAAAGAAATAAGTTCTGATGAGCTAAAGTCTATTGTAAAAAAAATATGGAGTAATCATGATTCTAAAAAAAATCAAATAAGGACATCATTGAATAAAAAAAATGATGATAAAAATAATCAGCTTAAATTTGATAAAATGGAATCTAAAAATATATTCCATAAAGACACGATTAAGAAAATATGTGTTAGATACAGGCTTAGATTTCTAGATTCTAATTTGTTTAAAGGAGAATATCCAAAAAATATTACTAGAATAATTTCAGATTTAGAGTCTAAACACGATACAAGCCTTAGTAATTTTAAGATAATGGCTCCATCAAAACTTTTTAAAATAAAAAGTCCAGATGACCCAATTCTATTTGTACCAATAGGAAATGACTATTTTTATCTTGTACATAAATGGGGAAAAGAATTTAATAAATTAAGGAAACTTATGGTTCTTCCATTTAAAAATATAGATAACCTAACTATATTTTCAATTTTGGTTAGTGTTTTTTTTGCATTAGTAGGTAAATTGGTAATGCCAAGTTTAACATCCTCTGAAGTATTTATTCTATTCTTGTTTCTTGTTAAAGGATTTATTTTTATTTTCTTCTACATGTTCTTTTTAACCAGAAGGAATTTCAGTGAAAGTAATTGGAATAGTAAATACGATTCATTTTAATACTTGCTTGATTTTATATGATAAAAAAAGACCCACAAAAAAGTGAGTCTTTAAAGAAGTGACCTCGGAGGGATTCAAACCCCCAACCTTCTGAGCCGTAATCAGATGCACTATTCAGTTATGCTACGAGGCCAATTTTGAACGCAAAAATAAAAAAGAAAAGTATTATCGCACTATCACCTTGAAACTAATTTCGTTTGATTTTAAAATATAAATACCTTGACTTAAATGACTTGTCGGAATAAAAATATTATTATTATTATATTTCATATCAAATGAAATTTTCTGGCCGTTTAAATTATATAAAATAAAGTTTTGATTTCCAGTTACATTGATTAAGACAATTTCATCTCCGATTCTTACGGGGTTTTTGAGTAGTCTAATATCATTAAATAAGTTATTAGAAATGGACAAATTATCTTCAAAATATTCTGCTCCAAAATCAAAGCTCTCATTTCCAATGATTTCACCAATCATTCTACCAGGAATATCGTCAATATACGGATGAATACCACCCCAAATCCTAGATAAACTACACTGATCTGCAGCATCTTTATATGAAACCCATTGTAATTCAACATCTTGACTTGGACCATCTTCAAAAACTAGAAATTCATTTTGTTTTGCTTTAAAAATTTCTAGCCCCCCTGGGAAATATGGACTTCCCGTAAAATTCTTTAGCATTTCTGCAGCAGCTCTTGAATATGTCGAGTGCCCGGAAACATATCCGGCAAAATTGGGTGTGACAAATGTAGGTCTTTGATAAGGCCACCAATTTTCTGCCAGGATCCAACCAACTCCTGCAAAATCGTTTTCAGTATTTTCAACATAAACATGTCCTTTCCAAGTGTATAATTTGATTTTTCCTATATTTTCATTGTCATCTCCTGCAAGAGCATCCCCTTCTTCAACAACTTCAATAAGACCATCAATTAAAGTAAATCCATTTTCATTGTAATTATCTAAGCTTGGATCTGAACGTTGACCCATTTCAGAAAAATATCTAATTGCCGATATTGGTCTGACATAATCATACCAACCTTTTATTCCCCAAACGGAAACTGCAACATCATGCATTATTCCACCTAAAATGAAGTATGACTTTACATCCCATTCTAAATCTGACAACTCATCACCTTGTCCTTGAAATTTCTTTTCTAAATCAGGATTATCACTAACAGAATTAAGTAAAACAAACCAATGTCCTGGTGGTGTTTCAGAATCTGGCCCATCAGCCCAATATTCTGCTAAAACTCTAGTATAGTCTCCCCTATGTACATTTTGTTCATCGTAAGGCTCGTTGGTAACGGGATTAATTGAATAACCTTGACCCGTGTCATTTCCTTCAAAATAATCATAAAAAGAAGTGTAGTTAGAAAAATCTGTTGGATATGTATTGTCATCAACATTTCCGTTAGAATTAGGGGATATATCCCAAACCGTATTGTCTAGAGGAGATAAGTGTGATCCCCATATTGAAACCATTGAAAAAGCTTCAATAAATAATTCGTTTGTTTGCTCATCATCATCAATCATTGGAGGTGGACCAGGATCATGATAAACCTTATAAATATTTCCTTCACGTTCAAATTCCGTCAAAACATCGTTTGATAAACCAAAAGGCCAAACATTTCCCCATTCAGCTCCTAAAAATTCAGGGGTTGATTCGGAAAGAACATTTCCACTTTGATCTATAAATACATCTAGTGAAAGGGGCTGCCATCTATTTGGATTTGTCAATTCAGTATTTCCAGAAAATATAGGGGTTAAGGGATCATTTTCAGGAAAATAATATTGATTAACATAGTCAATTTCTTCGTTTGAACCATCCAACATTCCGTATTCTATATACTTTTCAGCTATATAGTTCCCAAGTGATGAAGCGTTAGTATTATTTTCGGAAGAATCTAAATAATCAATTTCTAAATCTAACAAGCTCATAAGGGCTTCACATTTTTGTTGTATTTTTTCAAAGCCTGGTGATTGAGTAAACCTATGTTTTATTAATCTATATGCTGAATAACTAATAGCGTTTTTATTATTTATGCTTTCACTATCAGAATTTGAAAATTCTATAATTTGAGAATCAAATCCGTTTACATAATTTCCTATTAAATAAGGTGATCCTTTTTGGTTAATGATTGCCCAGGCATCATACATCGCCGCACTAACGTGAAATAGGTTCCTTGCATGAACTGTGGGTCTAGCAAAATCGTTTCTAATAGAATATAACAACACCTCGTTCCATAGTCTAGCAACCGAAAAATTATATTCATCATATGAAAAAGGTAAATAAAACTCAACATCTAAATTAATAGGGTTTGTTGAACAATTTTCATCTGTAGCAATTAACGAGATTATACCCATTTCAGCAATGTCCCATTCAACACTTATTTCTTGTGTTCCATTTCCAGAAATAATATTACCATTTTCAACACTCCATTCAAATTCTAAAATCGAATCATCATTGTAACTGTAATTATAAATCAATAGTGGTTCAACAATAGTTTCGCCTATAATTTCTTGAGAATTTATAAAAATACAAGACCCGTCGTCAATTGTTGCGTCTGGATCATAATTACAAGAATTAGGATTAGTACATCCATAAATATATGTAGATGTATTATTGTCAATTGATTCAATTCCTTGACCTTCTATTATATGATATGTTGAATTCATTTCAATATCAAAATATGTTTCTTCTCCAGTACTAGGCCAATCGATAGTTAAACTTGTAATGAGGTTGTTTTCTCCACCTCCAAAATGAATTGACTGAATTGATTGATGTTGGTAGCCAGATCCATTGTAATGTCTAATTTGTTTTGATCCATCTTCAAATTCAACCTCTATTATTGATCCTAGTGCATCTTTGTTAGATATTGATCCTTCCAAATTAAACTTTACCCAATTTCCCATTACCTCTTCGGTAAATTGACTATCTATTGATCTGTTTTCCCAAATATTTAAATCATTATCAAATACAGAGAAGATCAGATCTAAGTCTCCATCATTGTCATAATCAAAAGAATTGACAGATCTACTTTTAGTATGTTGAAGAGACATTACATTTTCAGAAAAATTACCTAATTGAAAAGAATTTACATTTCCATTCAAAATATTTTCGTAATAAAGATTCTGTGCAGGGGAGAAAAATCCATTTGCCACATATAAGTCTTCAAAACCATCATGATTATAGTCTGAAAAAATAGCGCCCCATGCCCAACCTGTATCGTACACATTTACTTGCTCAGAATAATTTGTATAGTTAAATTCAGCGTCAAATATATCTTTTGCATATAAACTATTTTCCTTAATATTTGTGACATAAAAATCTAATTTTAAATCATTGTTAAAATCACATGTCGCAAGACCCATTCCATCATAAGGGTCTTCAACTCCAAAATCAACAGCCATTTCGATAAAACCCTCCCCATTCTGATTTATCAATAATTGATTATTTACGTCAAAATCATTTGCTATATAAATATCAGGATACATATCATCATTTGCATATAGAGGAAGTGCAGAAAAACTATTTGCATTTTCAGACGAAGAGCTAATATCAATTAGCTCAAAAGTTTCGTTTCCTAAATTTCTGTAAAATTTATTTGGTGAGAGAGAATTATAATCTGATAAAAAAATATCCAAATATCCATCTAAATCATAATCTAACCACAAAGCACCTGTTATGTAACATTTCTCACAATAAACTTCAAATCCTGCTGAATCTGTCACGTTTGTAAATGTACCGTCCCCGTTATTTTTATAGAGTTCACTTTGAACAGCGTTTCCTAAAAAAAGATCAGGAAAACCGTCATTGTTAAAATCTCCCCAAGAAGCAGAAAGTCTGTCTCCGTGTTCTAAAACATCTAGAATTTGATTTCCATTTTCATCATAATTTATCAAATCTATCTCGTGATCTAAAGATTGACTTATGCCAGAATTTTCAGTAACATCAATAAAATTTCCATTATTTGTGTTTTCAAGTAATCTACTCCATGAATCCTCATCATCATCAGAAAATACTGATACAATAAAAAGATCTAAATCGCCATCGCGATCATAATCAGCAACAGCAACTCCGTTATTATTTTTATATACCCCCAAATCAGATGTATTATTAATATTTCTGAATTGTTGGGCATGTAAAACTTGCGATAAAAGAAAAATGAAAAAAAATCTATATTTCAAAATAAAAATTAATTTTTACGTTTATTAAACTTTTCTTTATCATACTGATTAACTCTATTTACAATTAACCATATCAATAAAATTATTATTATAATATAAAAGATTGCAGAAATCATAAATTAGAGCTTTTATTTTAAGGATACTGCTGTTCCATATGCTAAAATTTCTGATGCACCTTGAGTGATAACTGATGTTGTAAATCGAATATTTAAAATGGCATCTGCATTTAGTTTGTTAGCATCAATTATCATTCTTTCTAATGCTTGTTCTCTGGCATAAGCTTGAAGTTTTGTGTACTCCTCAATTTCTCCTCCAATTATATTTTTAATTTGAGCTACAATATCTCTAGCAACATTTCTAGTTCTAACGGTAGACCCTCTGGCAATACCTAGAACTTCATTAATTTCTCTATTTGGTATAGATTCGGTGGTAGATAAAATCATTTTTTTAAGTTTAATTATAAAATATCTGTTGTTTCAATTTTAAACATTGAAGATAATAATATTATAGGTTGCCATTGCTTAGTTTTATTACAATATATCGCATGTTCGGTACTTTTTGGCTCCATCAACTCTTTACTAAGACCAACGTTAACTATGTAATCTTTATCAATTATATGTAATTTCCCGGTTCTTATTGATTTATGTGAATAATCTATCAGTGTAACTGGTACTTTTTTAAATCCTAACTCTTTTAACGCAAAAAACCTATGATGTCCATCAATTATTAACATGCTTTTGTGACAACAAACAATAGATGTTATTATATAATAGTTTTCGTAGGACTTGATAAACTTGGCTAGGGAACTCTTCTTTTGTTCTATAACTTTTTCATGAGGATTTAACAGGTTTATTTCAACCAATTTCACATCCTTAATTAAATTTTTATCAAAAGAAATTGAATACATAAAATAATTTTAATTAAAGATATTAAATCTTTCATTAGTAAAGATTTGTAAATTTATATTATGAAAATTATTTCTATTTATATATTGATAGCAGGTAGTTTATATCTTTTAACAAAACCTTATAAGCAAAAAATTGATCAAATATTAAAAAAACTTAAATTATCAACTTTTGATGCTTTATGGTTATCTTATGTTGAAGGAATGGCAATTGGTGGAATAATTATGCTAATTATTTCATAATTTTACATTAAGATGAAAATTGAACAAATTTACACTGCATGTTTATCTCAAGGCTCGTATTATATCAGCTCAGAAAATGAAGCTATAATTATTGATCCGTTAAGAGAAACTCAACAATATATTGATAAAGCAAATAAAGACAAAGCGCAAATAAAATATGTTTTTGAAACTCATTTTCATGCAGATTTTGTTTCAGGTCATATAGATCTTGCAAGAAAAACTGGAGCTAAAATTGTTTATGGTCCAAATGCTAATACAGATTACCCTGTCTACAATGCTAAAGACTCTGAAATCTTTTCTGTAGGTAAAATTTCAATAAAAGTACTACATACACCTGGTCACACACCCGAATCAACTTGTTATCTTTTGACTGATGAGAACGGAAAAAACAATGCTATATTTACAGGGGATACATTATTCATTGGAGATGTAGGAAGGCCAGATTTAGCAACCAGTTCAAATATAACGAGTGAAGATCTAGCTGGAATTCTTTTCGATTCGTTAAGAAATAAAATAATGCCGTTAGACGATGACATTATTGTTTACCCTGCTCATGGAGCTGGATCATCCTGTGGGAAAAATTTAAGTAAAGAAACATTTAGCACTCTGGGTGTTCAAAAAAAAACAAATTATGCATTAAGGGAAAATATGACCAAAAAAGAGTTTGTAAAAGAACTGTTAGATGGTATGCCTATTCCTCCAAAATATTTTAAGGATAATGCAATGATGAATAAATTAGGATATAATTCTTTTGATGATGTTATTGAACAAGGAAATAAATCTCTTGGGATTGAGGAGTTTAAAAATTTTCTATTAAATCCTGAAATCATACTGCTAGATGTGAGACATCAAAAAGATTTTATGAATAAACATATTCCAAATTCGATATTTATTGGATTAAACGGAAGTTTTGCCCCGTGGGTTGGATCAATAATAGAAGACACAAATAAGAAAATCTTACTAATCACACCGGAAGGAAGGGAAGTGGAAACTTTAACTAGACTTTCCAGAGTTGGGTTTGATAACTGTTTAGGTTTTTTAAATGGAGGTATCAATGAGTGGGAAAATCAAGGAAATCCTATTGCATCAATTGAAACAATTAAGTCTAAAGACTTTGTTGATATTCTTAAATTAAACAAAATCAATATCTTAGATGTAAGATCGGAATCAGAATTTGATAATAAGCATATTGAAGGGGCAATTAACTTTCCGCTAAATTCATTACAAGAGATGTATAATGAAATCAAATATGAAGATAAATTGTATGTTCATTGTGCTGGAGGATATAGATCTGTAATTGCAATATCTATTCTTATGAAACTAGGTTTTAAAGCAATGACAAATATCACAAAAGGCTTTAATGAAATACTAAAATGTAATTTGAATGAAAACTGTTATAATTCAATTAACAGTTTAAATTGTAACAATACTTAGAACTTACCCAATTATTTTTTTCTTTATAGTCGATAAAATCAAAATTGTATTTTTTCAATTCTAGGTTAACTTTTTTAAGATCATCTTTATAAAACCCACTTATTATTAATTCTGTATTATTCGATGACATTTTCTTAAAATTATTAAAATTATCAATCAAATGATTAAGATTAATATTACACAAAATTAAATCATATTTATTGTATATAAGTGTGTCAGAAGTAGAATGTTGAACATGTATTTTTGAACATTGATTTCTTGTAAAATTTTCAATCGAATTTTTATAAGATCTCAAATCAACATCAACAGCATCAATTTTTTTTGCCCCTTTTTTTTCACTAAGAATAGATAAGATTCCCGTACCTGAGCCTACATCGCAAACATTCAAATCTGTTAAATTATAATCTAAAATATATTCAATTATCAGTTGAGTTGATTCATGATGGCCAGTACCAAAACTCATTTCAGGCATAATTATAATTTCATAATCTTTTTTTGAAGCTTTATGGAAAGGCGCCCTAATAACACAATTATCTCCAATTTTTACCTTATTAAAATTTTTCTCCCACTCTTTGTTCCAGTTCTTATTTTCAATAGTATGGATTGAATAGCTTATTTTAAATTCCGAGGATTTTAATAGCTTGATGTTAGAGAAAATCTTTTTATTAAAATTGCCCGAATGAATATAAGCAATTAGGCCTGTGTTAATTTCTTCAAACATTTCAAAATCTAATTGGCTCAATTCAGCAATCAAAATTTCAACTCCGGGATAAACAGGGGAAATTTTAAATCTTACAGAAATGTATTTATCATTCATCAGCAGCCTTAATAATTTCACTAAAGTCCAAGGCATTTAAAGAAGCTCCTCCAATTAAGCCACCGTCAACATCCTCTAATGAAAAAATTTCTTTAGCATTATTAGGCTTTACACTTCCTCCATATAAAATTTTTACGCTTTCAGACGTTTCAATTCCATAATTTGACTTTATTAAATTTCTAATAAATTCATGCATTTCTTGAATTTGATCGGAACTAGCTGTCATCCCTGTACCAATAGCCCAAACAGGCTCATAAGCAATTATAATATTTTGAAACTTAGAAACTTCAAGATGAAAAATGCCATTTAAAAGCTGAGATTTAATTATCTCAAAATGATTGTTATTGTTTCTTTCTGAAAGTTCTTCACCAATACAAAAAATAACATTCATCGAATTTTGAATAGCTGAATTAACCTTCTTTGATAATATAATATCTGACTCGTTAAAATATTTTCTTCTTTCACTATGACCAACAATAGATGTTTTAACTCCAATACTTAATAACATATCAGCTGAAATCTCTCCCGTGTATGCTCCGCTTTGCTCATAATGAAGATCTTGGGAAATCACATCAATTTTAGATGATTCTAATAATGAATTTGTTATATATAAATTTGTAAAACTTGGAGCTATTTTAATATCAACATTTATCGCTGAAATTTCTTTTAGTTGAGAAACAAGATTTTTTGATTCATCTATATTCAAATTCATTTTCCAATTTCCTGCTACAATTTTTTTTCTTTTCATTTTAATTTAATTTTACTCTTGGGTCTAACTTTATATAAATAATATCTACAAATATATTTATCAATATAAACATAAATGCTATAACAATCACTGAACCCATAATCACTGGCAAATCTAATAGATTTAAAGCATTTACAATCTCCTTGCCTATTCCGTTCCAACCAAATATAAATTCGACAAATACTGCACCTGCCAACAAAGATGCAAACCAACCTGAAATTGCGGTTACAACGGGATTTAAAGAGTTTTTTATTGCATGATTTTTAATTACGTAAAATTTGGATAGGCCCTTCGCTTTTGCCGTTCTTATATAATCTTGATTTAATATATTTAAAATTTCATTTCTCATGAGCTGGCTAATTACAGCCAAAGGACGAATTCCTAACACCACAGAGGGGAGTAATAAATTTTTTAATTTTAGATGAAAGGACTCTCCGTAATCATCTAATTCATAAAGACTACCAGACATTTCCAAGCCAGTAAAATCTTTAAGTAAAAAACCAAAAATCCATGCAAAAATAATTGCACTAAAAAAAGAAGGAACACTCATTCCAATAGTACTAAAAAACTGAATTGCAATATCTAAAAATGTATTTTTATTTAGGGCAGATAAAATTCCCAAGATAATTCCCAAGATAATAGCGATTGAAATAGCTGAAATTGCAAGAATTATAGTATTTGGCAATGTTTCTTTAATAATATCTGAAACTTTTTTTCCTTGGTTAACAAAAGACGTTCTTAAATAAGGATATTTTATGTTAACAGAGTAATTATGTATTTTTAAAAGTTCTAAACCTGTATAATTTTTCCCGTCAAAAAAAGAATAGTCATTTTTATTTAAAGAATGAAGTGAAAAAGGAGATAAATCATTTAAGTAATAAAGATATTGAGTGCTTAAAGGCTTATCAAAACCATATTTTTTTTTAACAATATTCAACTGCTCTGAATTTTCATTTTGCCCCAGCATCATTTGCGCTGGGTCTCCGGGTAATACATTAAATAGAAAAAAAATCACAGTTACAACTCCAAACAAAGTTAAAATAGAATAAAAGAATTTGTCAAGAATATATTTAATCAATTATTTAAAATTTAAGTCTAAAAAATCGATGTGGTGTTTCTTATCTACTACCATTCCTTTATTTAAAACAATAGCTCCGGGATTTGAACGAACAATTGTTTTTAAAGCTGTTTCGTCGCAAGTATAAAAATCAAAAAATAAATTGTTAGTTTTCAAGAAAAGATTTCTTTCTTCGACCGATGAAGCAGTGAGGCCTATTACCTTATAACCCAAATCCCTTGCTTTTTTAGATGAATCAATCATTTTTTGAATTGAACCTTTTGAAAATTTTTCAAGGTTATAAGAAATATATATTACCAGTTTCTCTTCGTTTAATATCTCAAATGTTAAATCATTGTTATTAACCTCAATTGTAAAATCATAAATCAAAGGCTCATAGCCTTTTTCGATTAATTTGGTCTCAACGTTAACAAAATCCCATGAAACATCTGGATACTCCCCATTTGTAGTAATCGTCTTTTTTTCATTACCATCCATAAACTCCCAATTGTATTCATAAATATCTTTTGGAGCGTCGTCGGGAACTACCATATTTTCTATTAGATTATCTCCAATTTTATATGCTCTGAAATCTAAAATTGGCAAATGATTTAAGACACGATAAGTAATAAGAATACATGAAATTAATGAGAATATAATTATATACTTTTCGATTGGAGGCTTCAATAAAGGTTTGATTAAATTTTTCTTAAAATATAGAAATGCGATCATTACCAATAGAACTACGTCCTTTGTGAATGATTCCCAAGGAGTAAGTTTGATTGCATCTCCAAAACATCCACAATCTGTAACTTTATTAAAATACGCTGAATACCAGGTAAGGAATGTAAAGAAAATAATCATCATTAATAAACTCCATATTGTGAAATTTTTCTTATAACCAATGATTAAAAAGACACCAAGAACCACCTCAATAATAACAATAAATATTGCCATTGGTAAAACAGTTGGAATTAAAAAATCGATATCAAAAACAGTGGGTCCGAAATATTCTTCTAATTTAAATGAGAAACCAACGGGATCATTTAATTTAATCAAACCAGAAAAAATAAAAAGTGAACCAACAAAATATCTAAAAAATGTAGTTAAGAATTTCATTATAATTTTAAATGTATTAGGGCAAAAACTGCATAGTTAATTATATCTGTATAATTTGCGTCAATTCCTTCACTCACTAGGGTACTACCCTCATTATCTTCGATTTGTTTGACTCTTAATAATTTTTGCAAAATTAAATCTGTTAACGAGCTAACTCTCATTTCTCTCCATGCTTCACCATAATCGTGATTCTTATTCATCATCAAATCTCTTGTTTTATTTATCATCAAATCATAAAACTCAATAGATTCACTTGGTGATAAATCAGGTACCTCAGCAATTCCTTTTTCAATTTGAATAAGAGCCATAATTGAGTAATTTATAACTCCTATAAACTCATCTGTTTGACCTTCATCTATCATTTGAACAGAATTTTGTTGAAGACCTCTAATTCTTTGAGCTTTAATAAAAATCTGATCAGTTAAAGACGAAAGTCTTAATATTCTCCATGCACTTCCATAATCTTGTAATTTCTTTTCAAAAAGTGATTTACATTTGGATGTCACATTATCGTATTGCTTTAATGTTTTTTGCACGAATAGTAGTAATTTTATGTAAATTTCGATTAAATATCTTTAATCGTCAAACAAACATCTTTAAATTTTTAAACAACCCAAAATGACAATAAAAGTAAAAGAAAGACTCTTAGATTTATCAAGTCCAATAATCATGGGTATTTTGAATGTTACCCCTGACTCTTTTTATGATGGCGGATTCTATGACAATCAAAAAAAAGTGATTGATCAAGTTGAAAAAATGATTAATGATGGGGCAAGTATTATAGATATTGGCGGTTACAGTTCAAGACCTGGCGCAGACAATATTAGCCCTGACGTTGAGTTAGCTCGTGTTCTACCTGTTGTCAAAATGATTAAAGAAAGGTTTACAAAAGTTTTAATTTCAATTGATACATTTAGAAGCGAAGTAGCAAAACAATGTGTTGAAAATGGTGCTGATATTATAAATGATATTTCGGGTGGTGGTTTAGATTCAAAAATGTTTGAAACTGTAGCAAAGTTGAATGTTCCTTACATTATAATGCACATGAGAGGAAATCCTGCTAATATGATGGATAAAACTGACTATGAAAATATAATCGAAGAAATGAGGAGCTATTTTTCTAAAAAAATTGAATTAGCTAAAAGTTTTGGCATAAATGACATTATTATTGATCCGGGGTTTGGTTTTTCAAAAACAACTAAGCAAAATTTTGATGTTTTAAAAAACTTAACTTCTTTAAACAAACTTGATAAACCATTGCTAGTTGGTGTTTCAAGAAAATCAATGATTTATAAAACTCTTAATATATCTCCAATTGATTCATTGAATGGTTCAACGGTATTACATACAATTTCATTGTTGAAGGGAGCTAATATCATTAGAACACACGATGTAAAAGAGGCAAACGATTGCATCAGGTTGGTAAATGAATTAAAGTCTTAAAATTAATTAATCCTATATTTGTAATAATTATGGACTTTGTAAGTGAAATTCTAAATTTTTCTATAATTGATGTAATAGACATCATTCTTGTTGCTAGCCTTTTATATTACGCATACAAACTTTTAAAAGGAACCGTAGCAATTAATATTTTTATTGGAATTATTCTAATTTATCTTGTTTGGAGAATTACCGTGTTATTAGATATGGAATTATTATCAAGCATTATAGGAGGTTTTATGAGTGTAGGTATTATAGCGTTAATTGTCGTATTTCAACCTGAAATAAGAAAATTTTTACTGATGGTTGGTTCTACAAATCTTTCTAAAAAAGGATCTTTTTTAGAAAAAATAAAATTTTTCAAAAACCAAAGACTAGAAAGAGATACTACTGATATTGAATCCGTTATGTTAGCATGCAATAACATGAGTCAGTCAAAAACAGGTGCTTTAATTGTAATTGAAAGAAGTAATAATTTAAATTTCTTAGAAGATTCTGGAGATGAGATGAATATAATGGTAACTCAGCCTATTTTAGAAAGTATTTTTTTTAAAAATAGTCCTCTTCATGATGGCGCTATTATTATTTCAAATAATTTTATCAAGGCTACAAGAGTGGTACTTCCAATTAATAATCAATCTAAAATATCCGTAAAGTATGGCCTAAGACATAGAGCTGCTGTTAGCATTACTGAAAAAACTGATGCAGTCGCAATTGTAGTTTCAGAAGAAAACGGAAAGATTTCTTATATTAAAAACGGAAAGTTTATTGAATTTGTTTCTGTTGAAAATCTTACAAAATTAATCGAAAAAGACCTTTCTTAATTTGTAATCAAACTACCCTCTTTTTTTAGCTGGGCATCATAAAGTTTTTTATAAAAACCATCATTATTAACAATAAGGCTTCTGTGGGTTCCCTGCTCTACAATTTTTCCTTTATCCATGACTATTATATTATCAGCTTTCATTATTGTACTTAATCTGTGGGCAATGATAATTGATGTTCTGTTCTTTGTTATTTTTTCTATTGCATTTTGAATTAATAATTCTGAATCTGTATCAATTGAAGAAGTTGCTTCATCCAGAATAAGAATCTGTGGGTCTTTAATATAAGCCCTCAGGAATGAAATTAGCTGTCTTTGTCCTGTTGAAATACCAGCACCTCTCTCTCTTACATTGTAATTATATCCTTCGGGAAGTCCACTTATAAAGCCATCTATTTGGATTTCCTTAGCTGCATTTTTCACCCTCAAAAAAGGAATATCCATATTTTTTAGGGTAATATTATTTAAAATTGTATCAGAAAAAAGATGTACATCTTGTGAAACAAAACCAATATTTTTTCTTAATGATGATATTTTATATTCCTCAATATTAACATCATCAATATAAATATTCCCTTTATCCAAATTATAGAATCTGTTCAGCAACTTTATAATTGTAGATTTTCCAGAGCCTGTAGCTCCTACAATTGCATTTGTAGTTCCAGCGTGAATTTTTAGGTTAAAATTTTCAATAACCTTTTCGGACTTATTATAAGAGAAAAAGACGTTTTTATATCTGATTTCCCCTTTAATACTTTCAGCTATTTTTACACCAATATTACTAATTGAAGATTCAGTGTCTAAAATTTTAAAAACTCTTTCAGCCGCGACCATACCCATTAGTAAAGTATTAAATTTATTAGCAATTTGATATAGGGGTCTAAATAGCATTGGGATCATCATAATAAATGCTGTAAGTTCACCTAGAGATGCAGTGTTTTCTAAGACAGTATTCATTCCGCCATACCATACAACTAGACCTAAAGTCAGTGATGAAAATATTTCAGCCACTGGAAAAAATATGGAATTATACCACACTGTTTTTAGCCAAGCTTTTTTATGTCTCTCATTAATTTTTTTAAATTTCTCATACTCAACATTTTCTCTTGCAAAAAGTTGTAAAACATTAATTCCAGTGACCCTCTCTTGTACAAAAGAATTTAAATTTGCTACCTCATTTCTTACTTCATCAAAAGCTGACTTCATATATTTTTGAAAAATTTTAGTTGCCAATAAAATAAACGGAAGGGATATAAAAACAATTAAGCTTAATTCCCAATTCATACTTATCATTACAATAGCAACAATCAGCATTTTTAAAATATCACTTAAGATCATGAAAAGACCTTGACCAAAAATATCAGCAATTCTTTCCATATCTGTAACAGTTCTAGTAATTAATATACCGACTGATGATTTATCATAATATTTCATTTTGAAATTCTGTATATGATTAAATAATTTTACTCGGATATCTTTAACAACCGATTGACCTAATAATCCAGCATTATAAATAAAAGAATAGTTACAAAATACCTCAAGGATTAATAATAGAACCATTATTAAAATATATTGAGGAAAGAAATCATAATTATATTGAGTTAAGTTCTCGTCAACAATTTTTTCTAATACAACAGGTCTAAGCGCACCAAAAACTGACAATCCAAATACAGAGAAAATTGATATTATAAAGATTTTGTTATAAAACCTTACATAGGTCAGAAGTCTTTTAAACAACTCTATATTATATACATTACTTTTATTACTCATCTAAGAAAACATTTTTCGGATATTCAACATTTGATAAAAACAAAGCATGTGCAGGAACTGAAGGTCCAGCGTATATTCTATTTGATTTTTCTATAATCTCTGTTAGATCTTCTATTGATAATTTATTTAATGAAACATCTAAAATTGTTCCAATTAAAGATCGAACCATATTCCTTAAAAATCTATTTGCACGAATTCTAAAAATAATTTCTGATTCTTTTATTTCGTAATAAAAATCAAAAATTTCACAGTTATAGTTTGTTACATCTGATTTTGTTCTACAGAAAGATTTGAAATTTTTTGTATTCTTTAAAATATCTATGGCCTTATCGATTTTATCAAAATCTAATTTTTTTGAAAAAAAATATTTTTTATCGTGATTATAAACGTCTTTTATCTGGGTAATATAATACTCGTATTGCCTAGAAATCGCGTCAAATCTCGCATGTGCATCTTGTCTTACCTTATGTACATTTGCAATTCCTATATCTTTATTAAGAAAAGCATTTAATTTATAAATTAAATTTTCTAAATCAAGAGGTTCTTCAAAATCAAAATGGGCATACATTTGTTTTGCATGAACCCCAGTATCTGTTCTGCCAGCACCTAGTATTTTAATTTTTTGTTTTAACAAGATCTCTAATGAGTTTTCAATGGTCTGCTGAACGCTCATTGCATTGGGTTGGTATTGCCAACCGTGAAAATTTTTTCCGTTGTATGAAAGTTCAATGAAATATCTCAATCTATTTGTAAGTTTGTAAAACAAATATATACTTAATAATCTTACAGAAAATAATTTGAGAAAAATTCTTCTTTTATCAGACACACACGGTTTTTTAGACGAAAAAATTATTAAATATGCAAATACTGTTGACGAAATATGGCATGCTGGTGATGTTGGCGACGTTACAATTATAGATAGGCTTAAGCAGATAAAACCTTTAAAAGGAGTTTATGGAAATATTGACAATCAAGAAATCAGAAAAGAATTGCCGCTTGATTGTAAATTTTACTGCGAAAATATATCTGTCTGGATAACTCACATTGGAGGTTATCCAAACAGATATATGCAAAGAATTAAAGAGGGATTTAAGTCAAATAAGCTAAATCTCTTTATTTGTGGTCACTCACATATTTTAAAAATTATTTTTGACAAAAAACATAACCTTCTACATATAAACCCTGGGGCCATAGGAAAGCATGGATTTCATAAAAAAAGGACCATGGTGAGATTTGATGTAAATAAGGACAAAATTGAAAATTTAGAAGTAATAGAGTTCAACAGATAATTATCTGATTCTATTTAATGAACTAACTAGATCGTCGTCTTTTTTTATTGACTTTTTTGCTAAATGTAAGAGATAGCTACAAATAAACGGGTTTAAGATTGCAGCATACATAAGAAATTCAAGTATTTTCGAAGGCATTAGATCAATTAAACCTTGCAAAACATTATAAAAATAAAATATTGTAAAAAAACACATAAACAAACTCAATCTAAAGGCATGCTTAGAAAGACTAAATTGAAGGGAACGATTGCTAAACAATAGTATGCTAATTATGCACAGGATAACAATAAGTAACGGAATAAATGAAATTACAGTAAAAATAAAGTCTGGAATGGTTATTTCAGCAAGAACATCTTGAAGAATAAAAAACCCCTTCTTGAACCATTCCATTCCAAAAAACCAATAATTAAAATAAAACAAACTAGA